>OMAA01000890.1_pt1 | contig 12149 bp, 9 predicted proteins | sample 1674191 | NCBI WGS metagenome assembly OMAA01 (sample SAMEA103958152, study PRJEB25191) | human gut metagenome | biome: human-associated habitat [ENVO:00009003]; feature: intestine environment [ENVO:2100002]; material: feces | place: Germany | collected 2013/2015
CGCACCGTGGGCATGCTGGCGCTGGAGCTGCTGTTGCTCTGCTTTGCGGTATCGGTGCTGGTGCAGTTGTATCTGCAGGTGAACCCCGGCAATTTTGCCGCAGTAAGCACCGCAACAGCGCTGGTGGTACTCTCGCTGGACTGGCTGTTTTTCTACTATATGCCGGGTTATACCGGCGCAGCGCTGCGGTATGTCACCTTTGTACTGCCCGGTGCGGTGCTGACCATCCCGGCAGCGCTGCTGGCCTTCTGGCTGGTGCAGCACATCCATGACGGGTTCAGGATCGACAACGGTGTGGTCTAGCCCGTAAAAGGAGAACCAGATGAACGAAAATGAACGCAAGGTCGTGGTGCGGCGGATGCTGCTGCTCATCGCAGTGGCCTGCATCATCATGGGGCTGTACACCTTCCGGCTGATCTTTTTGCAGCTGGTCAACGGGGACGACTTTAAGGCAAAAGCCACCAACACCACGGATTATAAGTTTACGGTCACCGCTGCGCGCGGCGATATCGTGGACAGCACCGGCAAGCACATCGCTACCACCAGCACCGGTTATAATGTGGTGCTGAACAAGCTGCAGATGGGGGATCAGGATCTGGACACCATGCTGCAGCAGATCGTGGAGCTTTTGCGCAAGAACGATGAAAAATGGCTGGACACCCTGCTCATCAGCGAGCCGGATGCCGCCGGAAACTATACCTTTACGGACAGCGCCGACAGTGCCAGCGACCAGAAAACGCTGGCAGACATGAAGGAGACGCTGGGTCTGCAGCAGTACGCCACCGCCAACGATGTGATGGAGATGCTGGTGGAGAAAAACCAGCTGGAAAGTTTCTCACTGCCGTGGCAGCGGGTGCTGGCGGGCATCCATTACGAGATGGACCGGCAGGCCTTTTCCAACGTAAATAACTTTGTTATGGCTGAAAACGTCAGTCAGGTGACGGTGGCTACCATCAAGGAGCATTCCCTCACGCTGCCGGGCGTGGAGATCGTGGAGACCAGCACCCGCAGCTATGAGCAGGGCGATATCCTGCCCGCTGTGCTGGGGCGCGTGGGCAAAATCACCGCCGAAAAGTGGAAGGTGACCGACGAAAACGGTCAGGTAACCTATCCGCTCAAGGAAAAAGGCTATAACATGAACGATGTAATCGGCATCTCCGGCCTTGAGTCTGTGTACGAGGACGAGCTGCGCGGCAAGGATGGTGTGGAGACCATCACCCGTAATTCGGACGGCGTGATCGTGGACACCAAGATCACCACCGTGCCGGAGCCGGGGCATACCGTGCAGCTGACCATCAACAGCGACTTTCAGCGGGCGGTGGACAAGGCCCTTGCCAATAACATCGATATGATCAACCGGGTGTACAACACCGGCGATATGAAAGCCGCTGCCGGTGCTGCGGTGGTGCTGAATGTGAAGGACGGCAGCGTGCTGGCGGCCTCCAACTACCCCAGCTTTGACCAGAACCTGTACGCCACCAACTATTCGGAGTACAACGCCGACCCCAGCCTGCCCCTGTTCAACCGGGCGCTGCAGGGCCTGTACACCCCGGGTTCTACCTTTAAACCCGCGGTGGCAGTGGCGGCGCTGGACAGCGGCCTCATCAACCAGTACTCTACCGTCAACTGCACCGGCGTGTATACCTATTATAAGGACTACCGCCCCCGCTGCACCCGCCACGGCCACAGCGGCAACATCGACGTGATCACCGCCATCAAGTGGAGCTGCAACATCTTCTTCTACGACGTGGGCCGCCGCCTGACCAGTGAGGTCTACGACGCCTACGCCTACAAGCTGGGCATGGGTGTGCGCACCGGCGTGGAGGTCAGCGAGGCGCTGGGTCACCTGACCAGCAAGACCGACTCCAACTATATGGAGTCGCTGGACGTTCAGGCAGCCATCGGTCAGGGCAACACCGTGGTCAGCCCGGTGCAGCTGGCCACCTACGCGGCCACCATCGCCAACCGGGGCACCCGCTACCGCACCCACTTCGTCAAGGCCATCCTGGACTCCAACACCGGCGAGGTGCTGCAGGAGACCCAGCCCGAGGTCATGGACGTCATTGAGGACAGGGGAGAGACCTTTGATCTGGTGCAGCAGGGCATGATCGGCGTGTCCCAGACCATCCCGGTGCTGGCCAGCTACCCCTATACCATCGCCTGCAAGACCGGCACCCCCCAGCGCAGCGAGGGGTACTACGTCGGCAGCACCTATAAGCACTACACCAATACCATGATGATCGCCTACGGCCCGGCGGAGGACCCCCAGATCGCCATCGGCATCGTGGTGGAGTACGGCGGCGGCGGCGCCCGCGCGGGCAACCTGGTGGCGGATATTGCCAACGCCTACTTCGCCATGCAGGACGGCACCCTGAATGAGGATGGCACCATCGGCAAGCAGGAGACCGCCGCAGACAGCACCCCCGCTGACCAGACTGCCCCCGCCCAGACCGAAACCGGCACGGATACGGCCACAGATCCCGCCGCAGGCACCACGGATGCTGCTCAGGAGACCGCACCTGCCGGGCAGGATGCTTTGGACAATTGAAAAAGGATAAAACGCTGAAACACTGCTTTTGGTGAATTCTGGCGCTTTTTTCCGAAAAAAGTATGAAGTTTGTCTAAAAAACGGTTGTAAAAGAACGGAAACTGTGATACTATGATATATGCAAGAAAATGCCCACTGGCAAAACAAAGGAGAGGTTGACCGATGACGATTGCACTGATTGCGCATGACTCCAAAAAAGAGCTGATGGTTCAGTTCTGTACGGCGTATTGCCGGATTTTGAGCCAGCATAAATTGGTGGCTACGGGCACCACCGGCAAGCTGATCTCCGAGGCAACGGGTCTGCAGATCCAGCGCTTTCTGGCAGGTGTTCAGGGCGGTGATCAGCAGATCGCATCCCGCATTGCCTGCAATGAGGTCGATCTGCTCCTGTTCTTCCGCGATCCGATCAACGCAAAGCCCAGCGAGCCCAACGAGATGACCCTGCTGCGCCTGTGTGATGTGCATAACATCCCGCTGGCCACCAACATCGCCACCGCGGAGGTGCTCATCCACGGTCTGGAGCGTGGAGATCTGGATTGGCGGGATATCGTCCACCCGCAGAACTGAAAACTGGAATAAAACACAAGCCCCCGCATGTTGGCCGGAAAACCAACGTGCGGGGGCTTTTTTGCATCCCTGTGATGTTATAGGAAAGTAACCGTTTCAGACAGAGGCTTGCGGGAGCTGTGGTTGGGCAGGGGGCCTGCACCCTCGGCAGCATGGCCAAGATCAAGGAGCATCACGATCTCCTCGTTTTCGGGCAGACCCAGCGCTTTTGCCAGCTTGTCCGGGTCAAAAAAGTTGACCCAGCAGCTGTCCACGCCTGCATTGGCAGCGCCCAGCAGCAGGTGGGTGGCCACGATGGCGGCATCCTCCATGCCGGAGTTCAGCCGACCGCCGGGGTAAGTAAAGGTGTGGTTCTTGTCATAGGCGACCACCAGACAAACGGGGGCACCGTAGCGGCAGGGAGTGGCAGCATCGATCTTTGCCAGCCCTTCTTCGGACTGAACGACGTAGATGCGCTGTTCTTGGGTGTTCTTGGCGGTGGGGGCCAGCCGACCGGCTTCCAGAATGGTGTGGAGTGCTGCAGCGTCTACCTTGCCTGCACCAAAATTTTTGCAGGAATACCGCTGTGCAATAAGCTGAGTGAATTCCATAACGATCTCCTCCTGACTTGGATTGGACGGAACAGAGCGCCGCTTGCGGGTGCTCTGTTATGCTGATTATACCACACTGCGCCGGTGGCGCAACCCTTAAAAGAGATCCAGCATGTTGTCCAGATAGATCGCCTCCCGGACGTGGATCTGATACTCCGGCCGGGTCAGATAATAGAGCAGAAACTCCAGCACCAGCGCGCTGCCCAGCCCGCGCCCTTCCAGCTTGAAATTGGAAAAGCCCAACGGCAGATAGCGCTCCCGGATGTCCGCAGTGCCGATGAACCCGGGGTTTTCCATCGCCTTGGAAAAGCGGTAGCCCTCCTGCGCGCCGGGGGCGGTGCACCGATGTTCGCAGACCTCCCCCAGATTTTTGCGGCTGACGGCTTCGTAGCAGCGCCTGCGCTCGGTGCAGCCGAACCAGCAGCACTCGTTGCAGAGAAATTCTACCTTGTCCTTTTCGGGCTGGGAGAGCGTATCCAGGGCATCGAAGGCCTTGTTCAGCCGGAAGTCCGGCACGACATACCGGAACTCCGGCCGCCGGACCTCTGCCTGAAACGCCTGAGGATCCGTCAGGACCTTGGTGGTGGAGGATACGAGATAAAGCTCCGGGTAATGCTGCTGCAGGTAGTTCAAAAGCAGCTCGGAGTGAACGATGACCCCATTCTGCACAGTGCCCCGCTGGGCAAACTGCTGACACACTGCGTTGCATTTCCGGTCTGAGAGGTGCTCCGGGCGGAGCAGGGAATTGCTGAATGTGAGCCGGGCAGAGATGCCGTATTCCTGGGTCAGGGCCAGAACTTCGGCGGGGGAGTGCTCCCCGGCCTCCACGCGGCCCCCGCCCCAGATGCAATCCGGCGGCGCGCCGTAGATGGAGCCGATCTCGCACCAGTCATAAAAATATTCCCGGTGCTCCCGGAACAGGGGCAGGAACAGGCGGTAGAGCTCGTAGAACTCGAAGAGCCCGGGCAGGTGATAGCAGGCGGTATGTTTCATTCTCAGATTTCCTCGGTGTCAGAAGGTGCAGCGGAGATATCCCGGTAAAAGATCGCCCAGGCCGCTTCCTCGTAGGGGTGCAGAAAGAAGAAGCCGGCGCTCAGCGGGATGGACAGCAGGATCAGCAGAACAAGGACCGTATCCGCCGAGCGGGTGAAGGCAAAGACGAGAGAGAAACCAATCAGCATGGGCAGGGTGCAGAGCAGCTCCCAGCCCAGAAAGCTGAGATCGAGGCAGAACAGCCGCCACTTGTTGCCGTCCATGATGCGCCGGGATTCAGTGATGGCTTCGTTGGCCGTCAGGCCGGGGTGCTCGGCCATGATATAGGGGGTCATGGCATAGCTGTAGGCTTTTACCACGCCGGGGATGAACAGCAGCAGCGACCAGAGCGCCACATAAAGCCCCTGCAGGAAATTCATGCAGAAGCCGTCCCACAGGCGGTGCTTCTGGGAAGCGAGGTCGGAGAGGGCAGCGTCCCTGCCGTCTGCAAGGTTCAGGTTGAACCGGGCGTAGCCCAGCCGCACCGCACCGCCCACGATGACGGTGAACACTGCCCAGGCAAGGATGCAGATCACGAGAACCGCCAGCACGCCGCCGCTGCCGGTGGAAAGCAGCCCGGCAAACCCCGGGGTGTCGCCGTTGGCGTTCTGGCTCATGTTGGAGATGACCCTGTCTGAGCTGCTCACAATGTTGGCTCCCAGCAAACTGGCGATCAGTCCGGCCAGAACAGCTGTCTTCCATCTGCCGCGCAGGGCATCCAGCGCAAGGGCACGATAATCAGCAGAAAATTTCATAGAGCTTTCCTCCTGTCTGTAATGGAGATCTTTCGTTGAAAAACGGCAGCTGCCGTTTTATACAGGATACGTTTCAGCCTGCACAAAAATTGCAGCCGGGACTTCTTTTGCAAAGGCTCATCCCCGGGCATCCTGCCGGGTGGTGCTGAAATATTCCTTGGGGGTCATGCCGTACTCCTTTTTAAAGGCGCGGAAAAAGTGGTTGTAGCCGCCAAAGCCGCTGGTCTTGTACACCTCGGTGATGGGCAGCCCCTGCTCGATGAGGGTGCAGCAGCGGTCTAACCGCGCCTTTACGATATAGCGGTGCACCGTCTGCCCGGTCTGGCGTTTAAATTCCCGGGCAATATGTTCCCGGGAAACGAAAAACTCCTTTTCCAACCGTTCCAGCGTCAGCTCCTCGGTAAGGTGCGCCTGAATAAACAAAAACACCTCGTCCAGCATCAGGTGGTGGCGGCTGACCGATGCGGTGTGGAACTCCGCATGGATGCAGGCACGCAGCGCCAGCACCACGAACATTTGCAGAATGCCATGCTCGAACACCGCTGCACCGAACTGGGTGCTCTCCTGCGGGAGCATCAGCAGCTTCCGGGCAAGGTTTTTCAGCAGCATATAGATCTGGCTGTCCGGGCGGACGGCTACCTGCCGGAAGGGCACCACGTTGAAGCTTTTTTCCAAGTCGGTGTCCGCGTCCGAAAGCTGCGCCAGCGTCTGGGCGGACAGCTGCACCCGAATAAGTTCCAGCGGGCCGTAAGCACCGGCGTATTCCAGCCTGCCGCCCTGACCGGGCTTGAAGATGATGAGGTTCTGCTGCTGTGCGGGCAGCACCACCTCGCTGCACCGGAACACACCGCTGCCCCGCATGACCAGAAACAAATCATAATACGCGCCGGAATAAAATTCCCGGACGGCGCTCTGCTCAAAAAAATAACGCTTGACTGTATAGTTCACCAAAAAAGCCTCCGTGAAACTGTCATGTGTAACAGATTGTTGTACACAACAGAAAAGTACAACTGTTATAATTGCATAATACATCAATTTGCGATAGTTTTCAATCATTTTTTGGATATGCATTGATGGAAATTTAACGTATAATGCAAACGTAGAAAAGAGGCTTGTGCGAAAAGTCTCGTGGTTTCACTGTTTTTAAGGAGGATAAAACACAATGGACCAGAAAAAGACCGTTCGGCCCTTCTCCATGAAGGACAAGATCGGCTATACACTGGGCGATCTGGGCTGCTGCTTCACGGAGCAGTACCGCGCCATGTATCTGTCGATCTTCTACACCCTGATCCTGCAGGTCAACCCCTTCCATGTGGGTATCCTGCTGCTGATCACCAAGATCTGGGATGCCGTCAACGACCCCATCATCGGCGCGATCGTGGACTCCCGCAAGGCCACCAAGGGCGGCAAGTTCATCCCGTGGATCCGCGCTTTCTCGTTCCCCATGGCAGTGCTGTGTGTGCTGGCCTTTGTCAATGTGGGCAACATCAGCTACGGTCTGCGTCTGGCTTACATGTTCATCACCTATGTGCTGTATGAGGCACTGTACACCTGCGTCAACGTGCCCTTCGGCACCCTGTCCAGCGTGATGACCGATGATGTGAGCCAGCGCACCGCCCTGTCCCGTTACCGCAGCCTGGGCGGCACCATCTTTATGACCGTCATGGTCATGGTCGGCCCCCTGTTCCTGTATGTGGACAACCAGCCTGTGGCTGGCCGCTTCCTGATGCTGGCCTGCATCTGCGCCATGCTGGGCCTGCTGTGCCTGCAGATCACCTGCGTGTGGTGCAAGGAGCGCGTGGAAGTGCCCGAGCGTCCGCAGGGTGAAAAGCTGAACTACCTGCACGTGCTCAAGGAGATCTCTCACAACAAGGCTCTGCTGGGCGTTATGTTCTTCAGCCTGACCGGCATGATCGGTGCATCCGTGGTCAACGGCCTGAACACCTACCTGTACAAGGATTTCTTCGGCAACGTTAAAATTCAGGCTGTCTCCGGTATGCTGAGCGTTCTGTACGCTGTGCTGTCCTTTGCCATCACCCAGCCTCTGGCCAACAAGCTCGGCAAGAAGGAGTGGTGCTGCATGGGCGCAGGCTTTGCTGCCGTCGTGTTCGGCATCCTGTTCTTCTTCCCCATCCACAACCCTGTGGCCTTCATCGTTATCAACGGCATCTGCTACCTGGGCGCTTCCGGTATGCAGGTGCTGATCTGGGCCATGGTCAACGATGCCATCGACTACCATGAGCTGCAGACCGGCGAGCGCAACGAGGGCATCGTCTACTCCACCTACTCCTTCTTCCGCAAGCTCGCAAGCGCCATCTCCGGCAGCCTGTCCAGCTTTGTGCTGGGTGTCATCGGCTACAACGTGACCGCAGGCGCTGTGCAGACCGCAGGCGTTGTGAACGCCATCTGGAAGAGCTACACCGGCGTCTACTTCCTGGGCTACGGCATTGCAGTGGCCATCCTGTTCTTCGTCTATCCCCTGACCAAGCAGAAGACGGCCGAGATGCTGGCAGAGCTGAAGAGCCGCCGCGCCGCAAAGGAGAGCAAGTAAACCATGAAGATTTTACAGGTCCAGTTTAAAAACCGCAATGGTCACACCCTGCGCGGCATCGTGACCCTGCCTGATACGGAGGGCAAGGTACCCTTTGTGGTGCATCTGCACGGCTTTGCCGGCAGCTGCAGCGGCTACAAGTCCATGTACACCCACCTGTCCCGCGCTCTGGCAGCGCAGGGCATCGGCAGCGCCCGGTTCGATTTCTACGGCAACGGCGAGAGCGACGGCGAGTTCGAGGATATGAGCTTCGACGGCCTGCACACCGATGCACAGGATATCTTTGCATGGGCAGCCCAGCAGCCCTATGTGGACAGCGAAAAAATGTTCCTCTCCGGTCAGAGCATGGGCGGCTACATTGCTGCCTCCTGCGCTCCGGTGATCCAGCCCCACGGCCTGATCCTGCTGTGCCCGGGCGCAGGGATGTGGTTCGGCTGCGCCCAGCGCGCCGACGGTGTGACCCAGACCGGCAAGGACTACGCCGACATGGAGGGTCTGTGCTACAAGATGGCCTTCAACTATGAGATGGCCAAGCACCCCGATCCCTTTACCGAGGCCAAGGGCTACAACGGCCCGGTGCTTCTGCTGCGGGCCGACGATGACCGTCTGGTGGACGAGGGCACCTGCAGCCGCTATGCCGAGGGGTACACCGCACCCGAGGTGGATACCATTGCAGGCGGCGGACACAACTTTGCCACGCTGACCGCTCGTGCCGCCGTGGAGGAAAAGACCGCCGCATTCATCAAAGCACATCTGTAAGGAGGCATTTGTATGGAAAACATGATCCTGCAGCCCATTGTAGTGGGCGGACAGACCTTTAAGAACCGCATCATGTTCCCCCCGCTGACCACCGGTTACGAGAAGAACGGCATGATCAGCGAGCAGGACATGGGCTTCTACACCCGTCTGGCAAAGGGCGGCGTGGGCTACATCGTTATGGGCGATGTTGCGCCCATCAACAGCTTTTCTCCCACCCCCAAGCTGTTTGACGACAGCCAGATCCCTGCCTTCAAGGAGCTGGCCGACAGCGTTCACGCCTACGGCACCAAGCTGGGTGTCCAGCTCTTCCACCCGGAGTACGATGTGGATGCCATCAACAGCCTGTTCATGCAGAAGAAGTTTGACGAGATGCGTCAGCGCCTGCATCACGATATGATGTTCTTTACCGATGAGGTCAGCGAGGAGATGCTGATGTCCATCATCGATAAGATGTGCGCTTGCGCAGTGCGTGCCCAGAAGGCCGGTGTGGATGTGATTCAGATCCACGGCGACCGCCTGAACGGCTGCCTGTGCTCCACCCGCATGAACCACCGCACCGATAAGTTCGGCGGCAGTCTGGAGAACCGCGTCCGCTTTGCCCGTATGCTGACCCGCGCCATCCGCAAGGCTGTGCCGGATATGGTCATCGACTACAAGCTGTCCATCGTCACTCCGCAGCGCGGCAAGGGCGGCATTGACGAAGCCGACGCCGTGCAGTTTGCCCAGTGGCTGGTGGAGGACGGCGTGGATATGTTCCACGTTGCCCAGGCCAACCACACCGGCAACATGGCCGACACCATTCCTCCCATGGGCGTACAGCCCTACGGCTTCTTCGTCAAGATCGCCGGGGACATCAAAAAAGCCGTCAATGTGCCGGTCAGCGCCGTGGGCCGTATCGTGGATGCCGAGATGGCTGAGCGCGTCATCGAGAGCGGCATGGCTGATATCGTTGCCATGGGCCGCCCGCTGCTGGCTGACCCCGACTGGGGCACCAAGATCGCTGCCGGGAAGGCCTGCGATATCCGCCGCTGCATCAGCTGCAACAAGGGCTGCACCGATGCTATCCAGAACCGCCAGTTCCTCTCCTGCGTGCTGAATGCAGAGAACGGCTACGAGAACAGCCGCAGCATCCAGCCTGCAGAGCAGAAAAAGAAGATCGCTGTTCTGGGCGGCGGCCCTGCCGGTCTGGAAGCTGCCCGTGTGGCAGCCCTGCGCGGTCACGATGTGACCCTGTTTGAGAAGACCACCTCTCTGGGCGGTCAGCTGAACATCGCCTGCGTGCCTCCCCGCAAGGAGGAGATGCGCCGCGCCGCACAGGATCTGATCCGCGCGGTCTGCAATGCCGGGGTGCACCTGTGCATGGGACAGACCCGCACGGCAGAGCAGCTGAAGGAGGCCGGTTTTGAGGCTGTCATCAACGCTGTGGGTGCCCACAGCGCCGCACCCCGCATCCCCGGCATTGACGGCGTGAACGTGGCCGATGCCTGGAAGGTGCTGGCCGGTGAGCAGCAGGTCTACGGCACCGTGGCTGTCATCGGCGGCGGCATGGTGGGCTGCGAGACCGCAGAGTATCTGGCTGCCCGGGGCTGCAAGGTGTCTGTCATCGAGATGATGGACAAGATCGCAGCAGGCGAGAGCACCACCATTCTGCCCACCCTGCTGGAAAACTACAAGACCTACGGCGTGGAGCAGTACCCCAGCCACAAGGTCAAGGAGTTCCGCATGGACGCCGTTGTCTGCGAGAACAAGGACGGCGCAGAGGTGACCATCCCCTGCGATTACATCGTGCTAGCCATGGGCGCACGCTCCAATGCATTTGACGCTGCTGCGCTGGAAGCTGCCGGTATCCCGGTGTATTCCATCGGCGATGCCGCCGGTAAGGCTGCGGATATCTCCAACGCCATCCGCACCGGTTACGATACCGCCTGCCAGCTGTAAAACAAAAATATCGTTCTATTTGTGGGTCAGAAACGCCTGTGGGCGCTTCTGACCCACTTTTTTTACCCTCTCAGGCGCTCCCGCGCCAGCTTCCCCGAAGGGGGTAGCCAAGGTTTAAAGCCCGTTGCTAAAGTATTAGGCATCATGAGGAGGCTTTCGGCAGTGCTCTTGGCTCTCCCTTTGAGGAAAGACTTCCACCCGCTCCGGGGGGAAGATGCGCGCAGCGACGAAAGGGGGAAATCTGGCATCGCGCAGCGATGACTGAGAGGGTCATGTTGACTTCCGTGCCGCAGCGCCCCCGCCGCATGACTGTTTCCGCGTGGAAACAAGCGCGGCAGCTGCCGTTTGCCTCCACGACCCCTCCTGTGAAAATAGCGTTTGTCGCACTCCGCAGAGTGCGACAAACGCGAAATTATAAATAATCTTTCCGCTGAATATGCGCAAAGCGAACGCGGAGCGCATTCAAAATCGTCCCACATAAAAAGGCTGCTGCACAAAACCCTGTGCAGCAGCCTTAACTATTTAACTTGCGGATCAGATGCTGAACTGCACGGCGCAGAAGGCGGCATAGATGCACAGCAGTGCAATGCCCTGCGGGCGGCTCAGCTTGCCCTTGATCAGAGCGGGCAGGGTGAGCAGCAGCATCACGGCAAACATGACCGGGATATCCATCACCAGCGAGGCGTTCATGCCTGCGATGGTGGAGTTCTGCGGGATGCTGAAGGGTGCCAGCGTGACGGACACGCCGCTGACCAGCACCAGATTGAACACGTTTGCACCGATGACGTTGCCCAGCGACAGCGCACCGTGGCCCTTGACCAGCGAGGTGATGGCGGTGACCAGCTCCGGCAGCGAGGTGCCCAGTGCCACAAAGGTCAGTGCAATGACCGACTCCGGCACGCCCAGCGCCTGTGCGATGAGGGTGCCGTTGTCCACCAGCAGGTCAGCGCCCACAGCAATGAGCACTGCGCCGATGGCCAGCAGACCCAGCTCCTTGGCAAAGGAGCCTTCCTCAGCCTGCTCCTCCTCTTCCGGGGCGGGGGTGTTTTTCATAGCCAGCACGTTGCACACGATGTAAGCCACGAACATGGCCAGCAGGATCAGACCTACCGGGCGGGTGAAGGAGCCGGTGGTGTAGGCCACACCGGCATAGAAAGCGGCAGCCACAAAGAAGAAGGCCACCGGGGTGCGCAGGCTCTTGGGGTCAACCTTGCCCGGACGCACCGCAATGGTGATGGCGGCGATCAGTGCAGCGTTGCAGATGACCGAACCGATGGCGTTGCCGTAGGCGATCTCGCCGTGACCGGTGAGGGCAGAGGTGGTGGACACCATGACCTCCGGCAGGGTGGTACCGATGGACACCACCGTGGCACCGATGAGCAGCTCCGGCACATGGAAGCGGCGGGCAA
>OMAA01000895.1_pt1 | contig 12104 bp, 7 predicted proteins | sample 1674191 | NCBI WGS metagenome assembly OMAA01 (sample SAMEA103958152, study PRJEB25191) | human gut metagenome | biome: human-associated habitat [ENVO:00009003]; feature: intestine environment [ENVO:2100002]; material: feces | place: Germany | collected 2013/2015
TGCAACCGTCTGTGCGGCAATGCATTCCTCGACCACAAATTCCTGCGTGGCAGCATGCCCTCCTGATGAGGCTGTGACGGTGGCAATGCCGTAGCCCGATGGCGTAAACACCCCGTCGGCAGCCAGATAAGGTGCGCTCCATTCCGTCGCGCCCTTCGGCTTGCGACATACCCAGATACAACAATCCGGATTACGCTCTTTAGTGCCTCCAAAGAAAGAGGCTACCAGGTCTCCGTTCTTCAATTCCACAATAGTAGCGCCATGACATTCGGGAAAAGAAGCTTGCTCGTATAAAAACTGATCTTCCACGATACCTACACGGTTTTTACCTAAAGATGGATCCATACTAACCGAAAAATGATAGTTTCCCGAAGGAACACTCCATACGGTAGAGTTGCCTTCCCGACGTACAAAGGTAACGTCCTTATCCTTTACCGCCTTCTCGTCCAAGGTAGGAAGATAAACCAATGCAGTAGTATTACAGGGAACCGTGATATCCCATTCCAAATGCGTAAGGGTCTTCTTCCAGTTACTAATCATCTTGCCATATAAAGTGTTGTGCGAAGCCTTGACATAACTCAACTCCTGGATGGAAAAATCAGGTTTAAGGATGATTTGTTTGTAAGCGGGCTGTGCCGGATTAAATCCGGCTAAATCACGGAAATACCAAGTCAATAGATCACCCAATATCATCACATGGTTACAACTGTTCATCCAACGATTGGCGGTATCACCGTTCCACAATTCCCAAATGGCAGTAGCTCCCTTTTCTATCATATAGCCATAACTGGGATAAGTTTTGTTGCTTGCCAACAAGAAAGCAACATCGCCACGCCCCATACGGGTAAGCTCACGCATCATCCAGTTCATACCTATCACCCCACTGCTGATATGACCTTTATTCCGGGTGATAATGCCTGTTATTACATTTTTTTCCACTTCTTCCCTATAGGCTTCAGGCACCATATCGAAAGCCAGTGGCAGGATATTAGCCGTCACTGTATTGTTACCATAGAATATGCTGTCGGGATAAAGAACATGGGGCATTTGTACCGGAGAAGTTCCCTTCTTAACCGTAAGGAAACGGGCGTTGAAGCAGTCTTTGATTTTTGCTGCATCCTTCTCGAATCCTTTCGCCTCATCTTCCAGACCTTGCAAACGGGCGAACTTGGCCAGCATTTGCGATACCTTATAATAGTAGGCTGTAGCAATCAGCGCTCCATCCGTCTTGCGGGCAGGGTCCTGACTGTGAATCAATTCCGGTGATTCGGGAGGCATACACCAGTCACCGTATTTATCGGCGTTAATCACTCCATCCTCTGTGGTGAACTCACTGCGTATATGGTGCATCCATTTCTTGATAGCGGCATAATTCTTACGAATAGGTTCGATGTTGCCGAACTGTTCATAAACCATATCACAGATTACCGGAAATGTGGATGACCACGTCATTTCCGATGTATAATAATTGTAATAAGCCGGACAAATATCAGGAATACAACCGTCTTCACGCTGCGCTTCACGGATATCATCCGCCCATTTGGCATAGGTGTTTCCATTATTGAACATGAAACTTTCCCCCCACGTTCCCATAGCATGGTCGCCAAGCCAGGGCTGGCGCTCGTCACGCTGCGGACAATCCAAAGGCACTCCTTTATAATTACTGGAAATCCCCCACCAGGCATTCCGATAAACCCGATTCATGATATCATTGGAACATTCGAAAGTACCGTTATCTTCCAAGTCATCATATACTACTTCAGCAACCAAATCTTCCGCTTTCAGATTTTTATAACCTGTCACTTCTACATATTGGAATCCATGATAAGAAAAACGAGAACTCCAGGAGGTGTTGTTTTCTTTACCGTTGCAGATATAATAATCCGTACTCTGGCTATGGCGGAGATTTTCCACATCCAGTTCCGTACCGTCATTCTTTACCCGTTCGGCATAACGTATGCAAATCGTATCTCCCGCAGCGGCTTTCGCTATGTTAATACGCACCCATCCTGCCATATTCTGACCGAAATCAATCATATAACGGTTACCATATTGCTTGAAGACAGCCGGCTTCAGCGTTTTCATCACTTTCATGTTGGGAGCGGTATTGCCACGAAGTGTACCGTACGGCAATGAAACACGTTGCGCTTTCAGCCATTTGGAATCATCATAACCGGGCTGTGTCCAGTTTCCCAATTCCATACGGGCATCGTAAATTTCACCATCGTATTCATTATTGCTACGTATAGGCCCTTGAGCCGTCAAACGCCATTTCTCATCACTGTTGATGCGCTGGATACTGCCGTCGGTATATTCTATAATCAGATTCAGACGCAACTTGGGGTAACCAAAAGTAGGAATCTTATAAGGTTTGTAATTTTGACGCATAGTGTAGAAACGTCCGTTGCCCAGGGTCACTCCGATGGCATTGTCGGCATTTCCTCCGGCAACCTGTTTGGTGACATCAAAAGAATTGTAAAGCACAGTACGACGATAATCACTTGGAGCCGGCGCCAATACCTGATCACCTATCCGCTGGCCGTTAATGAACAGTTCGTACATACCCAAACCGCACAAATGAAGGGTAGCATACTTTATCTCCTTGGCTTGCGTTTTAAATTCCGTGCGTAAATAACGAGAGCTCAAACGGCTGTGTGAATCTTCCCGGTCCCATGCAAACGCAGCGTCCCAACCTATCCATCGTCCTTTCCAATGAATCTCACCTAAAGGTCCCATCCCCCATCGGGCAGGCTCGCTCCATTCTGTTTCACCGCGATTGGTATAGCTTCTCACTTTCCAGTAAACACGCTGATTGCTTTTCAAACGCTTCCCTTGATAGGGAATCCATACGGACGCATCGGATTCCACTTTTCCGGAATCCCACAAATCTCCTTTATCCTGTGCTAAAAGTTCAGGAGAAGACGCAACCAAGATCCGGTAGGCGGTCTGCATCACATTTCTTTGAGAAGATTCCAACCGCCAGCTCATACGGGGAGCAGCAGTATCCAACCCCATGGGATCTACCATCTGCTCGGTACGCAGGCCGGTAACCGAAACATCCGCTGCCTTCAACCACAACGGAAGTGCCAGAAGAATGATTAATAATACTTGTTTTTTCATGATATGCATATTTCTTACTTATTCCATTTCTGTATGGCATCCGGCAAGGCTGTCCAAGCTTTCTGCACATAATCCTTCGCAGAATCCACAACAATCAGAACCTGGTCATTACCGCTCAGATAACCGCTATCATGCTGGAAAGAAGTGACTTTACTGTCAAACTCACCGATATATTCCAACTTACCGTCCTTCGCGCTATACCACCATGCATTCTTTTTCGCACCGCTGATTTTGCTCAAATCGATCTGCATAGGACGTCCTGAGTAATTGTAAACCAGCAAATAGTCATTTCCACGGGTAGCGATGGCACGGTCATAGCGTTCGCCGTTAGTTCCTGCAATAACACTCTGATCGGGCACACGTTCAAAGAAAGGAAAAGTCAACATCAAGTTCTTCAGATATTTCATCTGATTGAAGCCGGGATCCTGCATTGCTTTATACCAAGGTTTCTCTATTCCATCAGCTCCATACCCACCAGGTGTACCCGGTTTCAAGAACTGCATGATATTATTATGTCCGTATGTATGTCCGCAAGAGCCCGCAAAAACAGACCAATATCCATAGCGTCTCACATCACAGTCACGCCAGCGTGGCTGGGCAGGATCATGCAATCCCTGAGGAATACCTTCATAACTGGGTTCTGCATCCAAAACAGGCTTCAATGGAGTCATAGACAAAGCATCTTCTACATAACGCCAATTGTCCTCCTCCAATCCGGTTACAGAAGTATCACCATCTCCTTTTTTCTGGCCATAACGCCTGTGTCCACTTTGGAACATATTCATATCCATCCACTCCTTATTATTCAGATGTGCAGCACTAGATGTACGGCCAAACGGATGAAAAGTCATTATATGATTCTTGTCCACAGCAAGAATGCTGTTTGCCAAGGCTTCCCAAATCTCGGTATTCCGGTCGGCGTATGTATCTCCACCGATTACCCAAATGATATTAGGAGCATCTTTATATCGTTCACCTAAAAATCTACCATACGCTTTGGCCTCTTCAACATTCATCTTTCCGGAGCGCACAAGCCCTCCCCAGATACATACCATCGCTATGTAAATGCCGTTCTGCTCAGCTTTCTGAATAATATAATCCATGTGATCCCAATACCCGTAAACTCCTTTTCTGTCTATATTCTTAAAATTGAAACCATCTATCATGGAATACTGGCCATAGAAATTCATGGCAGGAACTCCATTTATAGTCTGTACCTGCACCACATTGAAACCTGCCTGACGACAATGTTCCAGATAATAAGCAGCCTCATCTCTATTCAGTTTCTCGGGCAACAGCCATCCCGTATCTCCCAACCAGAAAAAGGGAGTTCCGTCCGCATTCATCAGATAACGGTTCTCTTTACTTACTTTCAGTTGTCCATGACTCCAAGGCTTATAAACCGACGATTTGCTCTGTGCTGCTGCCGAAAGCAGCCCTCCTTCCACCATCAGAAGAAGGAATAATAATACTAGATTCTTGTTTTTCATTTGTGCATTCATCTTATAAATTTCAAAAGCCCAAAGTAACTTATTCAAGCAGACAATTCTGGGTAATAACTAGTCTTTTTGAGGGAATCTTTTAGCTTCCTCCGCTTTCAGGTTGAGTAAAACTGATTCGGGAACTTTTATGATAGTACCATGCTTATGTCCTTGTGGAATAGAAATCTGATCGTCAATGGGAGTAAAGTTCTTGAAGTCTTTTGTAGACACGGCTCCAAACCGTCCTTCCCGATAAACATCAAAATAAATCAACCATTCATCACCTACTTTCACGGCACACGGACCTTCAGAGTAAGTCGGTGCAAATTTTACTGACGGATCAGCATAAGGTCCTTCTGCCGATGGCCCGGATACACAGAACAAATCACTGTAACCAGGCTTGCGATTGTCTTTTATAATTAATACATAGTCATTTTTATCACGCTTTACTATAAATCCGTCAATAGAATTAAATCCCGGATCATAAAACGCCTTTGCAGGAGTAAACGTTTGGAAATCCTTGGTCGTGGTATAATAGGCACGGTGACTTTTATTAGCTCCCAAACTATCGGCTGCCGTATATCTTTCTACAGGAATGGCAGAAGACCAGGCAACGATGAACTGTTCCTTTTCATCATCATAGAAAACTTCCGGTGCCCACACATTGTTAGTCAAAGAGTCTTTCATCACTTTAATTTCGCATTGTTCACTCCAATGAATCAAGTCTTTAGAACTGGCATAACCAAATCCCTGTTCTCCATTCCAACTGATTGTCCACACTAAATGGAAAGTTCCATCCGGGCCTTGGGTCATGGACGGATCACGCATCATCGAATTGGGAGCATATTTCTGTTCTTCGGTCTGTTTAGTGAAATAATTATAATAAGGAGTCTTATTTCCTATTTCCGGTTTCAACCATGAACCTGCGATACTATCCCAATGATAGCCGTCATAGCTGTAAAGATAATGTAACCCGTCCAATGCCGGCTCACGATGAGAAGTGAAGATATAGACTTCCTTTTCGGGTTTTGTACAAGCTGTAAAAGCCAATAAGGCAAAAACGAAGGAAAAAAACAATTTCATAGCATGCTGTTTTATGATGAATAAACCTTTTCCAACAGGACGAAACAACAAGTATTTTGTACTCTATACTTCTTAAAGTATCAATCCAAATCAATAATAAATATCCATCATATAACAAGATGTATCTCGAGACATAAAATACGAATTATATCCCGAGACAATCCTACATAGAATAATGATGAGAATCAGCCTTTAGTTTCCAAATAAACCAGCTGCGTCTGTAAATACTCTTCCAGCCCATGTTTACCATCCGCGCCGCCGATACCAGATTTACGCCATCCGGCATGGAATCCCTGCATCGCCTCAAAATTCTCACGATTCACATAAGTTTCACCAAATTTCAACGCACGAATCAATTTGAATGTCATATCCAGGTTCTGGGTATAAATAGAAGAAGTCAGCCCATATTCACAATCATTAGCCCAAGCAATGGCGTCTTCCACCTCTGTAAACTCAACAACCGGAAGTACCGGTCCAAAAGTTTCTTCCTGAATAATATCCATCTTTTGGGTACAATTAATCAAAATCGTCGGTTCAAAGAAATATCCTTTAGTACCGATACGATGACCACCGCATAGCAACTCGGCTCCCTGCTCAATAGCTTTTTTCACTTTCTCTTCTACTGATTTCAGTGCATTGGCATCAATCAACGGACCCATATCGAGGTCTGTATACTGATTCGGATCCCCCACTTTCACCTGCTTGAATCCTGCCAACAGTTTCTCAAGGAAAGCCTCTTTTATACTAGAATGTACATACACGCGCTCACAACAATTACATACCTGTCCTGTATTAATAACACGCGAAGCAATAATGGATTTTACAGCTAAATCCAAATCTGCATCCGGCATTACAATACCGGGAGCCTTTCCCCCCAATTCCAAAGAAACCTTCGTCACATTGGCAGAAGCGGCTGCCATAGTCTGTATTCCAGCCTCCACACTTCCGGTCAGACTAACCATACCTACTTTAGGGTTAGCAGCCAGTTCATGTCCTATCACCGAACCACGACCGTTTACTAGATTGAATACACCTTTAGGCAACCCAACTTCATCTACAATCTGTGCGAAAACATACGCGTTTTCCGGTGTCAGCTGACTCGGCTTTACCACAATTGTATTCCCCGTCAACAGAGCAGGAGCGGCCTTACGGGCAATCAAGAAAAAAGGAAAATTCCAAGGCAGGATGCCTGTTGTCACCCCAATAGGTTTCTTAAAGACAAATATATTTTCGTGAGGACGGTCACTAGGAATGATTTCCCCTTCATAACGACGGGCCCATCCGGCTATATAATCAAGATAATCAGCCGTAAATAACACCTCTACATTAGCTAATCCTCTTGTTTTTCCACCCTCCCGGATAATAATATCAGTCAATTCCTGTTCCCGCTTGCGGATACCTTGTGCAATCCGAGTTAAATAGCCGGCACGTTCAATAGAGGTAAGACTCTCCCAAGAAAGCTGTGCCTTCACGGCGGCATTTATAGCTGCGCGTGCATCTTCCGGTGTGCCATCAGGCATTTTAGATATCACTTCTTCCGTAGAAGGGTTCAATACATCAATCCACTTATCGGATTGGTTTTCGATGAATCGCCCATCGATGTACATCTTTAGTTCTTTCATGGCCTTAAATGTAAAATGAGTACTTATTTCTTTCAATCTGAAATATTCAAGCAGTATTTTACAAATATATCGTTATTTATAAAGCCCCAAAATGTATTTTTGTTCATTAACATGGAAATTTATACACTTTAAGCTTTTTAAGAAACGAACTGATATTTACCGCCCGATTATACAATAAAGGTTGCCCACTCTATATTTCTTTCTCTTTTCCATTTCTCTCTGCCTTTCTTAAAATCTCTGATTGTTTACATGGTCATATGCATTCCCTGTGACTCTTCTTCCGCGCCTTCTTCTAGCCGGAGGTTCTCTGCCTCCGCTGTCTGATTTGACTCTTCTTTTTCCTTTTTTGCTTTCAGCCTTTCCTTTTGTCTCTCTGCCTGTTCCGGGTTCTTCCATGCAATCCCGCCCTCAAGATTCTCCAACAGGAACTTACGGGCGGTCTTAAATTCATCCCCGATCATTCCCAGACGGAGAAGCCATGTGCGGAAGGTATATTTCTCGTTGGTGCTGGTTGTCTTGATACGGCTGGCACTGCTCTGGTTTAACGCCTGTGCAGAGATGGCAAGGCAGAGCTGTATATAGGTCTTGATTTTTCCTGCGTGGGTAGTGGAATTAAAGAGCCTAAACTCAATGGTTCCCTTCTGGAACACACTGTGCAGGTTCAGACAGTGGTATCTGCTCTCATGGTAATGCCTGTTTCTGCCATCCCTTCCCCGGTACCAGATGTTGCTGACTTCCTCTATGGACTTTGGTTTTTTCTGGTTCAGTTCCTGCAAAAAACTTTCCTCCACTTTTTTGCAGTATCTGTGTTCCCTCTCCACATCTACCTGCAATGCTTTATAAATCAGATCCTCCTTGCAGTACATGATGTTTGTAATGTTGCGGAGTGTTCTTGCCGTATAGGGTGCTGCATTCACATGAACATGGATACCGGCATTTTCCCCGGCTATGGCTCCTGCGTGTCTTAACTGCCGTACCAGTTCCTGAATCGTTGGGATATCTGCATACTCACAGATGGGGGATACAAATTCCACCTTGTACTCATCACCGGCAGAACCGCCGCCCTTTTTCACTGCAACAATACTGGAGTCATACATGACCTTCCACTTTCTTCCCTGTTCGTCCCTGACACTGTATTCCTCATAATAGCCGCCATCGTAATGGGGTTCCTGCCCCAGATACTTTCCAATTACCTCTGCCGCCCTTTTTCTGGTAAGACCGGTCAGTTCTATTTCAATCCCGAATTTCTGCTCCCGTAAATCCATCGACATTCCCGCTTAGCGGCCTCCTGCATTACCAAACAGCTTCTCCTTATATTCCGGTGCATGGACCATCAGGTTGTATCTTTCGTTGCCGCACTTATAGAGGCACACACCTCTCTGGGGATAACGGATCAGGTTGTACTCACTCTTCTCAAGCTGCAGGGTATCGATGTAAAATCTGGCATCGATATTTCCAGCATTGAATAAAAAGGCATGTGTCGGAATGGAAAACAGCGGTTTTGTATATTCTCTGATACCGTCAATATTAAAGTCCTCCAGATTCTGGCTGGCGAGAATGACTGCACTTTCCTTTTTACGGACACGTTTCATGAAGTTGCGGATGTATTCCACCGCTGTCAGGTTAGTCAAGAACAGATAAAACTCATCGATGCTGGCGGCAGTATATCCATTGGTAAGCAGTTCATTGGACATGTAGGAAAGAATGTTAAACAGCATGGCATCCTTCACATTTTTGCTTGCCTGAAGCAGTCCCTTGACACCGAACGTCAGGAAGCTGCTGTCCGTGATGTTGGTATGTCCGTCAAAAAATTTGGACTCCGCTCCTTTACACATGGAGTGAAGTCCTAAACAGATCTCCTGCAAAAGCTCTGCGGTATACAGTTCTTTCTTCTTGGCATCGTAGTGCCTGTATTCCTCTTCCATCAGATCATAAAGATCTGAAAGGATGGGGTAATCCGTAGGTGTCAGCTTACTAAAGTCCGTATCATCCCGGATATTCCACTTCTCATACAGCTTTCCTAACATGATTTCAATGGTATCAATCTGGCTGTCCGTGAAATTCTTGTAGGTACCAAAAAAGTCCTTTAAGAAAGAGATGTGCTGGCTTAATCTGGAGGAACAGCGGAATGTATAAGGTGCATCCGTGTCCTCCGGGCTTCCGTTCTCATCCCAGGTCTTTGGCTCCAGCACGTTGATGATATACTCTCCGCTCATCAGATCCACAAAGCATCCACCCAGATTGTTTGTAAGGTCTATGTATTCATGCTCCGGATCAAGGCAGATGACCTTCATGCCGGATTGCCTTAAAATGGTCAGTATCAGCTTTAACAGATAGGACTTTCCCTGTCCGGAGTTTCCAAGGATCAGGATATTGGCATTTGTCTTGTCATCGGCTCTCTGGTTAAAGTCCACAATGACATTGCTCCCAAACTTATCCCTGCCGATATAAAAGCCATTCTTATCTGTCTTGCCGGAATAGTTAAAGGGGAACAGATTTGCCACACTGGAGGCAGGGAGTGCCCGTTCAAACTGCTCACGGAACACATTTCTTCCTGCCGGGTGGACACACAGAAAGCCCTGTTTCTGGCGCAGCAGGAGCTTGTCCACATTTAGCTTGGAACGGATTAATTCTGTCAACACCTCCGTCTGCAACAGCTTCAGCTTTTCCATATCCGGTGCAGACAGTTCAAGAAACACAGCGGTGTGTAAAAGCGGCTCCCTGTTCCTGTGCATGGTGGAAATGATGGTTGTCACATCCTGCAAGTTGCTTGCTGCGGTAACCGTTTCCTGTAAGTTCTCTGTGTTCCCCTGTTTCATGCGGTTCTTGTTGGCCGCATTGCTGATAATCTTTTTCTCCTCTGCCGGTGTCACCTGTCTGGTGTAGATTCTTAAGGTAACACCATCCTTTTCCCCAAGGTGTCTTAAAATCGCCTGTTCATCCGTGGCTGTCGGGTATTCACGGAGTGCCCAGACACTCCGGTAGGTATTTCCACAGATATAGTGATCCGTATAAAACTGGATAACGGATGGGGCAATCATATCCAGAAACCCTTTCAGCTTTGCCTCTGCTGTGGATTCTGTTTCCCTGTTTTTCTTTCTGTTTTTATTCATTTAAAATAATCCACCTTTCTCCGTCAAATTCCTCGAATTTTTCGGTTGTCACATTCTGCTCAAAATACACTGCAAGGATTCTTTTGATATCCTCTTCCTCTGCCCTCTTGGATGTAAATCCCTGCTCTGCCAGCATCTTTTCAATGCGGTTTAAGTAGGAAAAAATTTCATTTTCCTTCTTTTCACGAAGCCTGATGATCAGCAGAAACTCCCTTGCTGTTGCCATCTGTACCTGCATGCGGTCTAAGTAATTTGCGTCCTTTTCCAGCAGCTTTCTTACCACAGTATTGGTTTCTTCCTCCATCCGCTTCTTCAAATATCTTTTGTTGTCCTCAAAATTCTCTCTGGAATTTAAGCACATCATTTCGATTTCCGTGATTCCCTTAAGCACCGTCATCAGTCCATAAATTCTGGCTGACAGACTCTCCTCCGACAGCACGGAAATGTTGCTGGGCTGGATTAAAAAGTAAACCAGCTCCTCATTCTTGTATGTTCGGATACTGTAATCCGTCACTTCTCTGGTTCCCATCAGTTCTCTGGTGGATTCCATGTTCTTTTTACTCATCCGGTGTGTACCTCCATTCATATTGCTGCTGATCCATGAAAAAATAAGCACAGGCATACCGGATAAAATCCATAATGGTCGTATCCTCCACCTGTATGGTCAGAAAGGCATAGGCTCCTGCAATGACTAGCGGAAACCACACCCCTGCATAGGCAAACGCAAACACAGAGAATAAAATAATGATTCCGACAATGGCTAAGTCCTTTAAACTCCACAGCCACATGGTTGCCTTTGCCTTCAAGTTATCGGGATAGATATACATCCTCTTCCTCCTCTCCCATTTTTCGTAAAAAATAAGCGATGCCGCATAGAATAAAATCCACACATGGCACCGCCACACTGTTTCCCAATGCTCTGTATCTTGCACTGTCACTTGCTCCCGGTATGTCTGTCCAGTAATCCGGAAATCCCATCAGCCTTTCGCACTCCAATGGTATAAGTCTTCGTACCAGACTGCTCATATCTACAATGCATTTGCCTTGGTCCACATATTGGTTACTGATCATCTTCTCATCCCCGGCACACAGACTTCCTATGACCTCTTGGTATGGTTTTCGCTCATTTTTCGGAGCAAACACACAATGCCTGTCTTCTGTGGTCAGGGTATAACTGATGCCCTGCTGGTACCCACATCCGTTTCCACCATTCTTTTCCTTCCGGTTTATAATGTTTCCGGCAATGCAGAATGGTTCTTTATTTACGGCAAGGGGTGTATTGTTTCCTCCTGTACCTAGTGCTGATGTAATGGTCTGGGCAACCTCCACAGGACCGGTATACCGGGTGTCTGGTCCGTGATTGTCAAACAGTATCGGCTGGTTATTTCCTGCCATGCCTGCCGCTGCGGTACCCGATTCCGATTTCCACATTCCCCTGACTGGTTGCCATGATAATGGGCGGATTGGAACGTCCGTGTGCAAGCAGGGTTCCGCTTTTATTTTCATGCACATCCATCCGCTCTCCGCCCTGATCTAACAGGCAGATTACATAGTCTTTTCTGGGACTTGCCCTGCCTGCATCAGCAGTGCCTGTTTTAAAATAGCAGGCAACACCTTTCCTCTCTTCTCGCTTCTTCTGATAATTCCTCCACACGCTGTCGGACTCAAATAGTATTTCACCGGCA
>OMAA01000896.1_pt1 | contig 12099 bp, 6 predicted proteins | sample 1674191 | NCBI WGS metagenome assembly OMAA01 (sample SAMEA103958152, study PRJEB25191) | human gut metagenome | biome: human-associated habitat [ENVO:00009003]; feature: intestine environment [ENVO:2100002]; material: feces | place: Germany | collected 2013/2015
CCACTCTTATCATAGCCCAAACCCAGGAAAAATGCAATAGTTTTTTTCATGCCAGCGCCCAGAAAAAAGCGGGGCCCCCCCGCAGGGCAGCAAAAAAGAGGGGCCGGCGGCCCCTCCCTTCCTGTTTTTCCAGTGCCTTACAGCGTTTCCGGCATGGGGTAGCCGCCCCGCCGGATGCACCTGCGCAGCCAGTTCATCCGCAGGTAGTAGAGGATGAACACCACGGCGGCAATCACCCAGGTGACGGGGTAGTTCATGGCCACCATCTCCATGGTGTGGAACCGGGGCACCACCAGCGTCAGCCACAAAATGCGCAGGCCGCACACCCCAAAGCAGGTGATGAGCATGGGCTGCAGGGACTCCCCCGCCCCGCGGATGGCGCCGGAGAGAATCTCGATGAACACATAGGTAAAGTAGCTGGGGGCCATCACCCAGAAGAAGCGCTGGCCGATGGCGATAACCGTCTCGTCCCCGGTGAAGAACCGCAGCAGGGGCTCCATGAACACCAGCAGCAAAATGCTCAGGGCGATGGTGGTGCCCAAGGCCATGCCCAGGCACACCTTGATGCTCCGCTTTACCCGGGCATACTGCTGGGCGCCGAAGTTCTGCCCCACAAAGGTGGTGATGGCAATGCCAAAGGCGCTCATCACCATCCAGATGAAGCCGTCAATTTTGCCGATGGCCGCCCAAGAGGCGATGGCGTCGGTGCCAAAAGAGTTGATGCTGGCCTGCACCACCAGGTTGGACACCGAGTACAGCACCGACTGCATCCCCGCGGGCAGGCCGATGCGGATAACATTTTTCAATATGCTCTTATCAAAGCGGATGCGCTTGAGCTCCACCCGGTAGCTCTCCCGGGTGAGCATCAGCCGCGCCATGATAAGCACCGCGCTGACCACCTGGGAGAGCACCGTGGCAATGGCCACGCCGAACACGTCCCAGTGGAAGCCCAGCACAAAGAGCAGGTCCAGCACAATGTTCACCAGGCAGCAGACAATGAGCACGTACAGGGGCATGCGGCTGTCGCCAATGGCCCGCAGCACGCCGGTGCCCACGTTGTATATCATGCTGGCGATGATGCCGCAGTAGTACACGTTCATGTAGGTCAAGGCGTCGCCCAGTATCTCCTCGGGCACGCCCAGCAGCACCAAAGAGGGCCGGGCCGTCAGCAGCCCCAGCACCATGATGACAAGCCCGCCCACCAAGGCCAAGGCAATGGAGGTGTGCACCGCCTTGGAGACGTTTTTGCCGTCCCCCGCGCCGAAGAATTGGGAGATAATCACCGTGGCGCCGGAGGACACCCCCACAAAGAAGCCCACCAGCAGGTTCTGCACCACCGCCGTGGTGCCCACCGCCGCACGCAGCTTCATGTTCTTGCCCGTTGTGGTTACGACGTAGCGCTTCGCAGAGTTCTCCGTGCACGACCATCGGCTTTCGTTGTGTATTCCGGCTATGTAGCGCACCAGAATCATGTTCTTGATGTCCTGCTTGCAGTCGGTCCAGTGCTTGTAGAACACGCAGGGCGTGCCCGGCATGGCGAGCATGTAAGCGTTTGCCGCCAGCGTGTCCTTGCGTATCGGGTCCAGGTCGGCGTCGCTGCGCTTCTCTGTGTCGTGGTTTTCGAGGAACGTCACGGCGTAGCGCTTGTACACCACGTCGGTAGCCAGTCCGCCGTTCGCCAGCTTCGACCAGTTGCCGTTGTTAGCCGCGTCGCGCATCGAGTAGCGTATGGGGAAGTCGAACGCCGCCGACATTATCTTGTCGTCCACTTTCGTAGCGTTCAGCCAGTTGATGACATTCGTCTTGTTGCCGTCGAAGTATTCGCCGACGGAGTAGGTGGGGTTCGCCGCCTTGTTGTACAAGCCCGTGAACCTTCCAGCGTATCCCTTCGTCATATCGTAGCGCACGCCGGCATATCCTAAGTCGTTGAGCAGCAGGTCGAGATACGCCTTCACGCAGTTCTGCACGTTGGCAGAGTTGTGGTCGAGGTCGCGCATGCCGTCCCAGTCCTCGCCCGTATCGTAGTTGGCGCTGAGGCTCACGCCCTGCTTCTTCGCCTCCTCCGCAGCCTTGCCTTTGTCGTCGCCGGCGCAAACGTCTGCAGCCGTCATCTTGTACGTCTTGCCCTTGTACGTCTCCTCGGGAAAGTCGAACCAGTTCTTCACGGTTCCGCGGTGGTTGATTACGACGTCGGCGATGGTGCCGATGCCCTTCTTCTTGAACGTGCCGATCATCGAGCGCAGCTCCTGCTCCGTGCCGAACGACGAGTTGTAGTTGGAGAACCAGTAGAGGTCGTTATAGCCCATCGACTTGCCGCCGCAGTAAGCGCTCTGCGGCACCCATATAAGTTTGAAGTAAGGCGCCATGTCGTCAGCCTCGCTCTCAAGCTTTGTCCACTGCGATGCGTCGAAGCTGTCCCAGTAGAAGCCCTGAAGCATCACGCCCTCGTATTCAGAAGGCCAGCCTTGCGCCGACGCGTTAAGTGGCGAAAGGCACAAGCCGCATGCTATTGCGGCTGCCGATTTCAGTAATCTGTTCATTTTGGTATCGAATTGATTGTTATTGTTTGAGGTTGTCTGATGTTTGCCGAAACTATATAGTTGTGTAGAAGGGCAAACTGTAGGAAAAGTATGTGCAAAACCCAATCGATGCGGGCAGCCCGTCTGGGAGATGCTGGTAGATACTGGTAGATGGCTGGTAGATAAAAACGCTATCTACCAGCCTTCAACTCATTATCCAGCAAGACGTTACAAGCCTGCTGGAAGATATGGGAGGTTTTTTTAGTTACATACTAAGTACAAGTACACCTCTCGGCTGCAGCTTCACGTCCTTAGAGAGGTCGATCTTGCGACCGGTAAGGATGTTCGTAGCCTCCGTGTGGTTGCCGATAATCTCGGCGTAGCGGGCTACGGGCATCGTTGCAGCCTTCGATGTGCCGTTGATAACCGTCATCACCGCCTTGTTGCCCAACGTGCGAGCCACTACGTACACGCCCTTCACCGGTATGAACTGCGTCTGCTTGCCCTTCGTGATGACGTCGTTGTTCTGACGCCAGTGGAGCAGACGGCTTGTGAAGCTGAACATAGCCTGCTCCTCCTTTGTGCGCTCTGCCTTATTGAATGCGTTGTGTGAGTCGCCGGCGAAACCGCCAGGGAAGTCGCGGCGCACATGTCCGTCGGTAGAGCTCTTAGTGCCGTTCATCAGTATCTCCGTGCCGTAGTAGAGCTGCGGAATGCGGTTGACGGTGAGCAGCAGAGCCAGCGCCTGCTTCAGAGCTAATGTGTCCTGACCCTCGCCGAGGAAGCGGTCGGTGTCGTGGTTCTCGATGAACGCCATCACGTGCGACGGGTCTACGTACAGATAGTCGTAGCAGAGCGAGTTGTATATGCGGTTGAAGCCCTTCCACCAGTCGTCGGTCTCCTCGTTCTTCGCCTGGTTGATGCGGTCGAAGAACGCGAAGTCCATCACCGTCTTCAGGTTAGAGTTCACTTCAGCCAGCGGCGAGTCCTTCTGCCATGCCGCCGTGTATGCCGGCTCCGTCACCCATGTCTCGCCAACCGTGTTGAAGTTGGGATACTCCGTGTTCAGCACCTCCATCCAGTGTGCCATACCCTTGCGGTCGGCGTACGGATAAGTGTCCATGCGTATGCCGTCGATGCCAACGGTCTCAATCCACCACTCTGAGTTCTGTATGAGGTAAGTCATCACGTGCTCGTTGCGCTGGTTAAGGTCCGGCATTGAGGGCACGAACCAGCCGTCCACTGTCTCGTGCAGGTCTACCTTCGACGCATACGGGTCGAGCACTGGCGTCAGCTTGTAGCTTGTCTGCAGATACTTCTCGTTAGTCATCTGGTCGCCGTCCACGGTCTTCGTCTTCACAGCTTTCGCCTGATTCTCCGGCGCAAGCCATTCGGGTGTGTTGAACCAGTCCTTGGTAGGCATGTCCTTTACCCAAGGATGCTCGAAGCCGCAGTGGTTGAAAATCATGTCCATCACCACCTTCAGACCCTTCTTGTGCGCATCAGAAACAAGCTGGCGATAGTCGTTGTTCGATCCGAAGCGCGGGTCAACACGATAGTAGTCGGTCGTAGCGTATCCGTGATACGTACTGCTCTTGCCGTGGTCGGGCGAGTTGTTCTCAAGCACAGGAGTGAACCACAGCGCCGTGACGCCAAGCTCGTTGAAGTAGTCGAGGTGCTGGCGTATGCCTTCGAGGTCGCCGCCGTGACGCAGCGACGGCTCCTTGCGGTTCACGGTGTAAGCGTTCAAGCCCTTCACTTTAAGATTCTTTCCGCTCGACGCAAATCGGTCGGGCATGAGCATGTACAGCACGTCGGCGTTGGTGAAGCCCATGTGGTCTTCGCCCTTCATGTCGCGAGCCTTCAGCTCGTACTTCACGTTTGTCTTGCTCTTGCCCGCACGGAACAGCAGGTTCATCGTGCCCGGCTTAGCATCCTTCACGTTCATGTACACCAGCAGATAGTTGGGCGAGTCGAGACGCACGAGCGAGTCGATGCGCACGCCAGGATAGTCGGTCGACACCTCGGCAGCGCGCACGTCCTTGCCGTAAACCATCAGCTGCACCTGCGGATTCTTCATGCCTACGAACCAGTTTGTAGGTTCGATGCGGTCTATCTTCTGTGCTGCATTCATAGAAAGTGATGTTGAAAGAAAGAGAGCGACGAGCGACGCGCTCTTCATTCCCTTGTTCAATGACAAGAGAAAATGGTTTTTGAAGTTTATCATAGTTTAAAGTATTAATCGTGAACAATCAATGCCGACTGCGGAGCAACCGTCAGAGTAGAGCCGCTGATGAGTCCGAGACCTTCGGCGTTCACCTTGCCGTTAGCCACCACCTTTGTGTAGCTACCCTCAGCAACCTTAACGCTCTGCGGCGTCTTCTGCGAGTTGAGCACCACGTATATGTTCTGCCATGCGTCGCCGCCGGCGTTGTTCTTCAGTCGGAACGCCACCACGCCCTTCGGAGCATCGACAAACTCGAGGTTCTTTCTCACCTCATCAGCCTTGCCCATGCGGAACGCAGGATGCGCCTTGCGCAGCGCTATGAGACCAGCGTAGTAGTCGAACACCTGCGGATAGCGCTTCAGGTTGTTCCAGTCGAGACGGTTGATAGAGTCGGGCGAGCGGAATGAGTTGTGCACGCCCTTCTTGTCGCGCAGCATTTCCTCGCCAGCGAGAATGAACGGCACGCCCTGCGAAGTGAGCACAGCGGTTTGTGCGAGCAGGTCGAGACGTATCAGTTCGTCGTCGGTTATGTACGGCATTGTAGCGCGCAGACGGTCGGTGAGACACATGTCGTCGTGACAACTCACGTAAGCCACCATCTGCGACGGTTCGTTCGTCCACGCCTCTCGCGAGTAGTTCACCTTCGTCATATCTATCTGCGGATGCGCAATGGCACCCACGATGCCGAACTTGATGCTTTCCTCTTGATTAGGCTCGCCAATGAGGAAGCCGCCCTTATGGTCGTCTGAGAACGGACCGCGCAGAGCGTCGCGCATTTCGTCGGAGAACGCACCGATGCCGTCGAGCTGCTTGGCATGAGCCTTCATAGCCAGTTTCTCCTGCGGATAGGCACAAGAGCCAGCGCTCCATCCCTCACCATAAATATATATAGACGGGTCGATCTTGTCTACCATAGCACGTATCTCGTTCATCGTTTCGATGTCGTGAACGCCCATGAGGTCGAAGCGGAAGCCGTCGATATGATACTCCTTAACCCAATACTCCACGCTCTCCTTCATGAACTCGCGCATGAGCGGCTTCTCGCTCGCCGTCTCGTTGCCGCAGCCCGAACCGTCCGAATACTTGCCCTCCGCAGTCTTGCGGTAGAAATAGTCGGGGTAGGTCTTCTGGAAGTTGGAGCCGTTGATGTCGAACGTATGATTGTACACCACGTCGAGTATGACGCGAATGCCAGCCTTGTGCAGCGCCTGCACCATCTGCTTGAACTCGCGTATGCGTGTTGTCGGCGTAGCGGCGTCGGTAGAGTAGGAGCCTTCTGGCACGTTATAGTTGAGCGGGTCGTATCCCCAGTTGTACTGCGGCACGTCGGGCTTCGACTCATCCACGGAAGCGTAGTCGTACGACGGCAGAATGTGCACGGCGTTCACGCCGAGACGCTGCAGGTGCTCGATAGCCTTCGGCTCTGTGAGCGCAAGAAACTTGCCCTTGTTCTTCAGTCCTGACGATATGTCGACGGAGAAGTCGCGGTGGTGCATCTCGTAGATGACGAGGTCGCACGGATTGTTGAGCGTCGGGCGCACATCGTTAGCCCAACCCTCAGGGTCGGTGTCGCGCAGGTCGACGATGGCGCCGCGCTTTCCGTTCACACCCACCGCCTTTGCGAATATGCCGGGTGTGTTGTCGGGCTGCGCATTGTTGTACACGCTGAAGAGATAATACTTGCCTTTCAAGTCGCTCTTCACCGTTAGCTTCCACTTGCCAGCCCCCACATGCTTCATCTGCTTAATCATCTGCTCGGCAGGATTGTCGCTGTCTGTGTCCGACAGCAGCACGTTCACTTTCTTCACATCGGGCGACGTGGTGAGCTGGAATGTTGTCTCTTTGGGCGAATACTCCACTTCGTTGAACGTCTGTGCGACGGCGCTGTGAGCCGTGCAGGATGTCAAGAAGGAGAGGAGAATGGTCTTTAGGGTCATATTTGTTTCTTTTGCTTATAATTCGTTATGGTTGATTTATAGGAGGTCAGAAGCCGTTAAAAAAGTTGGAGTATCTGTAGGAGGAGGGTGTGTCAAAAGTCAATTAGTGCGGGCTGAAAGCCCAACAATCACATAGCCCAGGGCAACGCCCTGGGTATAATGGTGTATATAATGAACAATGCGCCCTGTAAGGGCAACACCCTAATAATTAGGCTTTTGCCCTTACAGGGCGTAGGAGTCGTGTGGGTTCCTTTTACCCAGGGCGCTGCCCTGGGCTATGTGCTTCTGCCCCTTCGGGGCGTGCCACTCGTGAGTTTTGACACACCCCACATTTTTATATATAGCTGGCAATGGCTACGGCAGGAATGCCGTAGCCTCCTACGATTAGTATGCCAACCTTCGCCTTTACATATTTCTCTCAAGCCAATCGTCAATCAGCATGCGCGCCAGACTCAGCTTCTCGGGTATCGTAGGCAGCGAGTGCTTGTTGAACCATCCGCCGCGCGCCAGCTCATCGTCCTGTAGCTTCAGCTCTCCGCTCTCGTATTCGGCGAAGAAGCCCACCATCAGTCCGCAAGGGTAGGGCCAGGGCTGCGACTTGAAGTATCGCAGATTCTTTATCTTGAGCTGCGTCTCCTCCATCACCTCGCGTCTTACAGCCTCCTCCAGCGATTCGCCCGTCTCCACGAAGCCCGCTATACAGCCGTAGAAGTCGGTCTTGAAGTTGCGCGCGTGCACCAGCAGCAGGTCGTCGCCACGGTTGATGAGCACGATGATAGCCGTGGCAAGCTGCGGCCAAACCGTCTTGCCGCAGTTGGGGCAGCGCTTCGATATGTCGGTGTCCATCTCCATCGGCGAGCCGCAGACGCCGCAGAAGCGCGTGTTGCGGTCCCAGTAGATCAGCTCCTGTGCCTTGCCCGCCTTGAGGTAGAGCGGCAGCGAGAGCTTGTAGAACGACTGGCGCAGTCCGCACATCTCGTAGCGCGGGTCGTCGGGCGCCTCAGCGATGGCGAGAGCCTTCACGGCAGTGCCGTCGTCCATAGGCGAAACGTTAAGAATGTGAGCGTCGGCAGCCACGCTTACTGGAGGCTCCTCGCCGCTCGGAATGGTGTGAGTGCCGTCGGTGCGTCGCTCCAGAAGCACGTCTCCGCGACAGAAAACAAACCAATATGCCATACGTTATTGAAATTAAATTGAAGTTAGTGGTACAAAGTTAATGCTTTTTAGATAAAAAAAAGATGAATTCTTGTATAATCGAAAGAATTTTGTACCTTTGCAATCATCAAAACCTTTGTAGGAATACTACATTATGATACTATTAATCGTTACGATACTGGTTATTGGTTCTATTCTGATAGCTACAGAAAAGTACACCAATATAAACAAAGCTGCGGTTGCCATCTTTGTAGGTACACTTGGCTGGATACTCTATGTCTGTTTCGGCGCCGACTTCGTGATGGGGCATCACGCTGTCGACTATGCTACGTTCCTCGACGGAGCCGAATCGTCGTCGGCAGAGGTGAAGCAGTTCATCGCCTACAACGTGTTTCTCAAGTACGTAGGCAAGGCCTCAGAGATAGTGCTCTTCCTGCTCGCCACGATGGTTATCGTGGAGATACTGCAGAACAACGGATGCTTCGACTTTATCTCCCAGTTGCTGCGAACGCGCAGCAGCCAGCGCATGCTTTGGACGCTCTCCGTCGTCACCTTCCTTATCTCAGCCAACCTCGACAACCTCACTACGACGGTGATGATGCTCACCATTATGCACGACGTGGTGATACGCCAGCGGCAGCGCGTGCTACTCGGCTGCGCCATAGTGATATCAGCCAACTGCGGCGGAGCGCTCACCGTTATCGGCGACCCGTCGGGCATCGTGCTCTGGAACATGGGCGCCGTCACAGCCACCAACTTCTCGGCTTCGATGGCGCTGCCATGTCTCATAGCGTGGCTCGTGCCCATCTTCTGGATAGGTCGCCAGCTGCCCACGCGCATCGAGACGCAATGGATAGTGCTGCCTTATCGCGGCGACGACACACGCCTTAAGGTGTGGCAGCGCCTCGTGATGCTCTTCGTGGGCATCGGTGGACTATGGTTCATACCAACATTCCATAGCATCACCAAGCTCAGTCCGTTCCTCGGAGCGCTCTGCGTGCTCTGCGTGCTCTGGATAGTGAACGAGATAGTGAACCGCAAACTCATGAACGCCGACGAGATGATACAGCGCCGCGTGCCGCGCGTGCTGCAGTACGGCGTCATACAGATGATGCTCTTCGTGCTCGGCATAATGCTCATCGTGGGCTTCGTGAAGGAGACAGGCGTGGCTGCATACATGGCGCAGCTGGCAGACCGCTATCTGGGCAACGTGCTCGTGCTCGGCTTCTTCACGCAGATGCTCAGCAGCGTGCTCGACGGCTTCATGTCGCTCATGACGATGGTCTCGATGCACGACGTGGCAGACGGAGTGCAGAACGCACTCTACGCTCAGAACGGAGCCTTCTGGAAGATGATGGCGTACGCATCGGCTGTAGGCGGCAACATCTTCTGCATCGGAAGCGTCACCGGACTGGCGCTGATGAAGATGGAGCGCATACCGCTCGGCTGGTACGCCAAGAACGTAGGCATGGTGGCGTTCCTCGCCGCCACAGCCGGACTCGTCGCGATGTACTTCATCGTGGCGTAGCGCACGGCAAGTGCATATATATAATAATGTATAAGGGACATAATAGAAACAGAATATTAACAACAAAACCAATATAATAATTTAATAGCAATGGCAAGAGTTAAGACTATAGGTGTGCTCACCTCAGGTGGCGACGCACCAGGTATGAATGCTGCTATCAGAGCGGTGACACGTGCAGGCATCTGCAACGGATTTAACATAAAAGGCATCTATCGCGGATACGACGGACTCATCAACGGCGAGATAGAAGAATTCACCACAGAGAACGTCAGCGGCATCATCATGTCGGGCGGTACAATCCTGAAGACAGCACGCTCAAAGGAGTTCATGACAGACGAAGGCAAGGAGAAGGCTTACCAGCAGATGCAGGAACACGGCATCGACGCCCTCGTCGTCATAGGTGGTAACGGCTCGCTCACCGGCGCAATGGAGTTCGCTAAGAAGTTCGACGTCTGCTGCATCGGTCTGCCCGGCACAATCGACAACGACCTCTACGGCACCGACTCTACAATCGGCTACGACACCACAATGAACACCATCGTAGAGTGCGTAGACCGCATCCGCGACACAGCGCAGAGCCACGAGCGCATTTTCTTCATCGAAGTGATGGGCCGCGACGCAGGCTTCCTCGCACAGAACTCAGCCATCGCAAGCGGCGCTGAGGCAGCCATCATCCCCGAAGACTCTACCGACGTCGACCAGTTGGCACGCTTCATGGAGCGCGGCATCCGCAAGTCGAAGAAGAGCTGCATCGTCATCGTGTCTGAAAGCCCGAAGTGCGGCGCCATGTACTACGCAGAGCGCGTGCGCAACGAGTTCCCGCAGTACGACGTGCGCGTGTCTATCCTCGGCCACTTGCAGCGCGGCGGACGCCCGTCGGCTCACGACCGCATCCTCGCATCGCGCACCGGCGTTGGCGCTATCGAAGCTATCGTCCAGGGACAGCGCAACGTGATGATCGGCGTGCGCAATAACGAAATCGTATACGTTCCGCTGAGCGAGGCTATCCGCAGCGACAAGCCGTTCGACCGCAAACTCATTCAGGTGCTCGACGAACTCAGCATCTAATACAGCGCAAATAAGGCAGTGGCGTAAGCGGAAATTGTAAATTCCTGCTACAAAATTTGTATATTTGGAACAGGAAAGTACAATTAATATTAAATAGTTTTTTCAATAACAATATAGTTGTTATATTTGCAACGGAATTAAAAATTTAAATAAATATAGTATGTCACAACTCAACGGGCACATCTCGCAGATTATCGGACCGGTTATCGACGTTTACTTCGATACAGCCGGAAAGAACGCTGAAGAGGTGCTGCCTAAAATACACGAAGCGCTGAAGCTCAAGCGTCCGAACGGACAGGAACTCATCATTGAGGTTCAGCAGCATATCGGTGAGGACACAGTTCGTTGCGTGGCAATGGACAACACCGACGGTTTGCAACGTGGCTTGGAAGTGGTGCCGACAGGCAACGCCATCCTTATGCCGGCTGGTGAACAAATCAAGGGCCGTATGATGAACGTTATCGGTCAGCCTATCGATGGTATGAGCAAACTCGACATGGAGGGCGCTTATCCTATCCACCGCGAGGCGCCGAAGTTTGAAGACCTCTCTACACACAAGGAGATGCTCGCTACGGGTATCAAGGTCATCGACCTCCTCGAGCCTTACATGAAGGGCGGTAAGATCGGTTTGTTCGGCGGTGCCGGCGTAGGCAAGACCGTGCTCATCATGGAGCTTATCAACAACATCGCAAAGGGACACAACGGCTACTCGGTGTTCGCTGGTGTAGGTGAGCGTACACGTGAGGGTAACGACCTCATCCGCGATATGCTCGAGTCGGGCGTTATACGCTACGGCGAGAAGTTCAAGAAGGCAATGGAGGAGGGCAAATGGGACCTTTCGCTCGTTGACCCAGAAGAACTCAAGAAGAGTCAGGCAACACTTGTCTACGGACAGATGAACGAGCCGCCAGGAGCACGTGCTTCTGTAGCCCTCTCTGGTCTTACCGTGGCAGAGGAGTTCCGCGATCATGGAGGCAAGGACGGCGAGGCAGCCGACATCATGTTCTTCATCGACAACATTTTCCGTTTCACTCAGGCAGGTTCTGAGGTGTCGGCTCTTCTCGGCCGTATGCCGTCGGCTGTAGGTTATCAGCCTACACTTGCCAGCGAGATGGGCAAGATGCAGGAGCGCATCACCTCTACAAAGAAGGGCTCTATCACGTCAGTACAGGCCGTATACGTGCCTGCCGACGACTTGACCGACCCGGCTCCTGCCACAACCTTTACACACCTCGACGCCACAACCGAGCTCTCGCGTAAGATCACCGAGCTTGGTATCTATCCGGCTGTCGACCCGCTGGGCTCTACATCGCGTATCCTCGACCCGCTCATCGTGGGCAAGGCTCACTACGAGTGCGCACAGCGCGTGAAGCAGATTCTGCAGCGCTACAAGGAGTTGCAGGACATCATCGCCATCCTTGGTATGGACGAACTTTCTGACGAGGACAAGCTCACCGTGAACCGCGCACGCCGCGTTCAGCGCTTCCTCTCTCAGCCGTTCACCGTAGCCGAGCAGTTCACAGGCATCCCCGGCGTGATGGTTCCTATCGAGGACACCATCAAGGGCTTCAACATGATTCTCGACGGCGAGGTAGACAACCTGCCTGAGCAGGCCTTCCTCAACGTAGGAACCATCGAGGACGCTATTGCCAAGGGTAAGCGACT
>OMAA01000897.1_pt1 | contig 12062 bp, 10 predicted proteins | sample 1674191 | NCBI WGS metagenome assembly OMAA01 (sample SAMEA103958152, study PRJEB25191) | human gut metagenome | biome: human-associated habitat [ENVO:00009003]; feature: intestine environment [ENVO:2100002]; material: feces | place: Germany | collected 2013/2015
TGACTCGTATGAGGTTCGGTTTAAGGTCCGTAGGCGCACGCGCGGTGCGGACGGTAGAAGGCATTTGCGCCGCAACAAGCGCAAATAAAAATGCCCGGGGGTCGGATCCCGGGCATTTAACAAAACCAGAAAACTAGGCCGCCCGCGCTCTCGTACACTTACGCGGGGTGCGTCGTTTTCTATGGACATTGTATCCCGAATCGCCCTGCCGATTCGGGACATTTTGAAAACGCAAATGCGGGCTTATCCTTGACTGGACGGAGCGGTCTAGCTGCGTTGTTCGGCGTGGAAGCTTGCAAATCGGCTATTATTTGTTTAGACAACTTGAGTTGTAGAGGAGTGACCGGCGATGGTGCAGGGCGCCAAACATATGAAGAGCAATAACGCCGCGGACAACGGCGGCTCAAGCCCTCAGCCCAAACCTCAACCAAAGCCCAAGCGTCGCCGTAAGCGACTGCCGCGCTGGGCTGATCGGCTCATCACCATCGTCATCATCCTTATTGGTGTGGGCCTTATGACCTGGCCGTGGATCTTGGACCGGCTCGAAGCCTCGGGCGTGTTCAACCAGATCAGCACCGTGTCCAGCACCGTGGACGCGCTCTCGGAAGAGGAGCGCGAGCGCATTCTGCTACAGGCGCGCTCCTATAACGAGCAACTTGCCGGCGAGGCCACCGAGCTTCCCGCCGACCAGATCGAGCCCTACGCCCAGCAGCTCATCTTTGACCGCGACCCCATGATGAGCTGGGTCGAGATCCCCTCCATCGACGTGAGCATGCCTATCTACCACGGCACGAGCGAGGAAGTCCTTATGGCGGGCGTCGGCCACCTGGAGGGCACGAGCCTGCCGGTGGGCGGCACCTCGACGCATTGCGTGCTCACCGCGCACTCGGGCATGCGCAACCTGAGCATGTTCGATGACATCCACTCGCTGGAGCCCGGCGATCTGGTGCTGCTGCACACCATGAACAAGACGCTCGCCTATAAGATGGTGGACTCCGAGGTGGTGCTACCCGAGGAGATGGAGTCGCTGACCATCGAGCCGGGCGTCGACAAGGTGACGCTCGTCACCTGCACCCCCTACGGCGTGAACGACCATCGCCTGCTGGTGCATTGCGTGCGCACCAAGTACAACAAGAAGGACGTCGACAAGCAAAAGTCGCTGGCCGGTCGTCACTGGGGCAAGCGCGAGTTTGCCATGCTCATCGTGGTCGTAGCCATTGTGCTGTTGCTGCTGGACATCGTGATCCACGCGGTCCGCAAGCGCCGCAAGGCCAAGGCCTCGGCATAGGGTATCGTCCGGAACCACCACAAAGGGGACAGGTACCTTTGTGGTGATCGGGGCTTTCAAACCATCACAACATTCGATGAAAATTGCGATTTTGACGAAAAGCGTCGAATGTTGTGATGGTTTTCGTTATGGACGGTGCGGTTTCGCTACAGAACCGCCAGCCCGCCGCCTGCCATCCCGCCGCCCTCGTTACGTTTTCGCTGCATTTGGGTAAAGCGCCTGCTCCAAGCCGGCGTTGCCCTGTATACTAGAGCGGTTTAACTGTTATGCGGAAGGGAGCGCCTATGGCACTCAGCGAGAAAGACGTGCGCGGCATCGCCGAGTACGCAAAGATCGCACTGACCGATGACGAGCTCACCCAGATGACGTCCTACATGAACGACGCCGTCCAGATGCTCGAGCCCGTCCTGCAATATGACTTGCCCGACGTGGAGCCCACGTTCCATCCTATCGGAAGCCTGTCCAACGTGATGGGCGATGACCTGCGCGAGCCCGAGCGCGACCTGCCGCTCGACGTCGCGCTCGAAAACGCCGGCAGCGCGCGCGACCGCTACTTCCGCGTGCCGTCCATTTTGGGAGAGGGGGAGAGCGAGTAATGGCGCAGAGCTTCGATTCCTTTACCGCCGCCCAGATCGCCGCGGGCGTTGCCGCCGGCGACTTTACCGCTACCGAGGTGGCCCAGGCCTCCCTTGCCGCTATCGAGGCGCGCGAGGGCGGGGCCCAGGCATTCCTGCAGGTGGCGCCCGAGCTCGCGCTCGAGGCCGCTGCGCGCGTGGATGCCAACCGCGCCGCAGGCAAGCCGCTGCCCCCGCTCGCGGGCGTGCCGCTGGCCATCAAGGACAACATGAACCTCGTGGGCACGCGCACCACCTGTGCTTCCCGCATGCTCGAGAACTACCAGAGCGTCTACACCGCCACCTGCGTCCAGCGCATGCTCGATGCCGGCTGCCTGCCTATGGGCAAGGCCAACATGGACGAGTTTGCCTTTGGTAGCTCCACCGAGAGCTCGGCGTTCCACCGCACCAACAACCCCTGGGATACCGAGCGCGTGCCCGGCGGCTCTTCGGGCGGTTCCGCTGCCGCCGTCGCCGCGGGCGAGGTCGCGCTCTCGCTGGGCTCGGATACCGGCGGCTCCATTCGCCAGCCGGCGTCGCTGTGCGGCGTGGTGGGCTTTAAGCCCACGTATGGCGCCGTGAGCCGCTACGGCGTGGTTGCCTTTGGCTCGTCGCTCGACCAGGTGGGCCCCTTTGGCCGCACGGTCGAGGATGTCGCGCTGGCCATGAACGCGCTTACCGGCGCGGGCCACGATCCATACGACTGCACCAGCCAGGATTGCGCCGTCGGCTTTACCGAGCATCTCAACGACAGCATCGAGGGCAAGCGCGTGGGCATCATCCCTGCGTTTATGGAGGCCGAGGGCCTGACGCCCGAGGTCAAGGCCGCTGTTCAGCGCGCCGCTCAGGAGCTGCAGAACCAGGGCGCCGAGCTGGTCGAGGTCGACCTGCCGCACTTGGACGCCGCCATCGCCGCCTACTACGTCATCGGCCCGGCCGAGGCGTTCTCCAACCTGGCCCGCTTCGATGGCATTCGCTATGGCTATCAGGAGGAGGGCTGCGCCAACCTGTCCGACCAGAGCTCGCTTTCGCGTGCCCACGGCTTTGGTGCCGAGGCCAAGCGTCGTCAGATGCTCGGCGCCTACCTGCTGAGCTCGGGTATGTACGACAAGTACTACTACGCTGCGCAAAAGGCCCGCACGCTCATCACACAGGACTACGATGCCGCGTATGCCAAGGTGGACACCATCCTCATGCCCGCCTCGCCGCGCACGGCCTTTAAGTTTGGCGAGATCAGCGACCCCACGCAGATGTACCTCTCCGACCTGTACACCATCTCGCTCAACATTTGCGGCAACGGTGGTATCTCGGTGCCGCTGGGCCTGGGCGAGGATACTCAGTTGCCCGTTTCTGCCCAGCTGGTGGGTCCGGCCTTTAAGGACCGTCAGCTGCTAACGTTTGCCCGCGCCCTGGAGCGCGGCTTTGCCGATGCCGCCACAGGTGCGCCCGCGCTTTCCGTCGCGCCCGATTTTGCCGGGAAGGGAGGCGAGCTGTAATGAAGGAGCTTTCCGAGGTCCTGCAGGATTGGGAGGCCGTGATCGGCCTGGAGATCCATACCGAGCTCACCGCACTCGATACCAAGATGTTCTGCAATTGCAAGCTCAGCCACGATGACGAGCCCAACGCCAACGTGTGCCCGGTGTGCCTGGGCCTGCCCGGCGCCCTGCCGGTGCCCAACAAGCGCGCCATCGAGAGCATCGTCAAGGCCGGTCTCGCCACCAACTGCGAGATCCAGCGCCACTCGATGTTCTACCGCAAGCACTACTTCTATCCCGATATGGCCAAGAACTTCCAGACCACGCAGGGCCCGGTCGCCTTTGCCATGTACGGCCACCTGGATCTGGACGTGACTGGTCGCGGTGCCGCTGAGCGCCCCGACTGCGCGTTTGGCGAGGCCGAGGCCCAGAGCCTGGCGAGCGCCTCGGCCAACGCCGAGGGCCTGTCCACGTCCATGACGTCGACCATGCGCGAGGGTAACCAGCGCGCCGGTCACCTGGCCAGCTACGATGCGTCCAACCTGCAGATGCCCGAGCGTCGCGAGGACGGTTCCTACACGGTGCCCATTCGCATCCTGCGCATCCACATGGAGGAGGACGCCGCCAAGATGGTGCACGTGGGAGGTGCCGAGGGCCGCATTACCGCCGCGGCTGAGTCACTCGTCGACTACAACCGCTGCGGCACGCCGCTGATTGAGCTCGTCACCGAGCCCGACCTGCGCACGCCTGAGGAGGCTCGCCTGTTTATGGAGAAGCTCCGTCGCATTTTTGTGACGCTGGGCATTTCGGACTGCTCCATGGAGAAGGGCTCCATGCGCTGCGACGGCAACGTGTCGCTGCGCCGCCGCGGCGAGACCAAGCTGGGCACCAAGACCGAGCTTAAAAACCTCAACTCGTTTAAGAGCCTGCATGACGGCCTTGCCTACGAGATTTGCCGTCAGGCCGAGGTGCTCGAGGAGGGCGGCATCATTTATCAGGAGACCCGCCACTGGGAGCCCAGCCGCAAGCGCACCGTGGTCATGCGTGTGAAGGAAACGGCCGACGACTATCGCCTGTTCCCCGACCCCGATCTGGCGCCGTTCGATCTGGACGACGAGTTCATCGACCGTTGCCGTGGCGAGATCCCCGAGCTGCCCGATGCCAAGCGCGCCCGTTTTGAGGCCGACTTTGGCATTAAGGCGGCCGATGCTGAGCAGATCGCCGGCGACCCGGAGTTTGCCGAGTTCTTTGAGGCCGCCGCTGCCGGTATGGCTGGCAAGGAGGCCCAGACGGTCGCGAACCTGCTGGTGAACGAGATGATCGCCTATCTTAAGGGTGCGGGCGTCACGCTGGCCGAGTCTGGTATTGCACCAGCTCAGGTGGCAGCCCTTGCTAAGCTGCTGGCGACCGATGCCATCAGCTCCAACCAGGCGCACGAGGTCTTTGAGGCCATGGCCCAGACCGGCGACGACCCCAACAAGATTGTCGACGAGTGCGGTATGCGTCAGGTAAGCGATGCCGGCGCGCTGCAACCGATCGTGGACGAGGTGCTGGCAAACTGTGCCGATCAGGCGCAGCAGTATCGTGACGGCAACCAGAAGGTCATCGGCTTTTTGGTGGGCCAGTGCATGAAGGCGAGCCGCGGCAAGGGTAACCCGAAGCTCTTCAACGAGTTGCTGAGAACGTCGCTCTCGTAGCTGCGAGGCCGGGGAAGCCCCGAGTCGCCGGGGTATTTCCTCCAAATTTCAAACAGTCCTATGCAAGACGAAGGCCACATTTAGTGGCCTTCTTTGCATGCGGAACTCATTTGGAGCAAACACCCCGGCGACTCGGGGCTTCCCCGGCCAGACGACTCGGCCGTTCGGGTCAGGTAGGCTGAATGGAATTTGGTGAATGAGGGCGCCGATGGCGCCCTCATTCTTTATGGATGTTGAAAACGAAGGTGAATACTTTTCTGCGAAGTGAACGACCTATTTTGGACCCCTGAAACATCAACACTTTTCTGGCTCGGTTTCCTGCGGTTTTGCTGCGAAAAAATGCGGATGCTTCGGGGGTCCAATTTTGCTCGTTCACTTCGCGGAAAAGTATTAGACCTCGATTCGTTGGGCCGGGGGAGAGCCTTTCTTGGATGCCGGAGATGTACATCGCGGCGGGCGGATCGCCAGAAGCCGGCTGCTCCGCATCTTAAGATTTCCAAAAAGTTAACCTTTGTTGACCTCAATAGTTAGATAAACTAAACTATTTTCCAAAAGTGTGCTCGAGCAAACTTGTTTACTCGGGTGCTGAGGCACCGTGCCGCGTCCAATGCGGCAAAAGGGAGAGACATCATGAAGAAGTCGACGTTCAATACCCTGCTTGTCGGTGGCGGTTTTCTGCTTGGCACGGCCGGCATCAAGCTGCTTACCAGCGCTCCGGTCAAGAATGCCTGCGTGCAGGGTATCGCGTGCGGCATGCGCATCAAGAACGGCTACCAGGACATGGTCGAGCAGGCCAAGGCTAATGTCGATGACATGGTTGCCGAGGCGGCCTACATCACCCAGAGCGAGGCCGCTGCTGACGAGGCAGCCGAGTAACGCTCCCAGGCACAAACTATGAGATTCTCGATTATTAGCGAGATCCCCGGCAGGACCCGTCTTCAATTGGCGGGTCCTGTGCCAGAGAGCGATCTCGATGCACTTCTTAAGCTCAGCGGCGATATCGACGGCGTGCGCAAAGTGCGCGTGTATGGCCGCATTGGCCAGATGGCGCTCGAATACGACGAGCGGTGTCGTGCGGGCGTGCTCGACGCCTTGGGTGCGCTCGATGCCCAGGCCATTGCCGACGCAAAGACGGGTTACGTGATGCAGCTTGAGCCGCGCAAGCACAAGCTCGTCATGGATCTTGCCACACTTATCGGCGCCCACTACGCGCGCCGCTGGTTCCTGCCTACGCCTCTGCGTGCGGTGTTTGTCGTGGCCGGTTACATGGCATTTTTGCGCGCTGCCTTTCATGAGCTGGCGCAGCCGCGCCTGACCGTTCCTGTGCTCGACGCTTCGGCCATCGGCATTTCGTTCGTCAAACGCGACGTCGACACCGCGGGTCAGACGATGTTCCTGCTCAACGTGGGCGAGCTGCTCGAGGACTACACACGCGCCATGAGCGAAAACGAGCTCATCAACTCGCTGCTCGACGTGCCTGATAAGGCACAAAAAGTGGTCGGCGACACTGAGGTGAGCGTTGCCGCCACCGAGCTTGAGCCCGGCGACTTGGTCGCCGTGCGCACCGGCATGTCCATCTGCATTGACGGTGTGGTCGAACAGGGGAGCGCCATGGTCAACCAGGCGACCCTGACCGGCGAGCCGCTTGCCGTCGAGCGCAGCGCAGGCGACGACGTGTTCGCCGGCACCGTCGTGGAAGACGGCAGCATCTTGGTGCGTGTGCGCGCCAATACGGCTCAGACCAAGCTCCGCTCGATCGTCTCGCTCGTGCAGACGGCCGACTCGCTCAAGTCCGAGGGTCAGTCGCACATGGAGGACCTCGCCAACAAGATCGTCCCGTGGAACTTCCTGCTTGCGGGTCTGGTCGCGCTCACCACGCGCAGCCTCATCAAGACCTCGGCGGCGTTGATGGTCGACTACTCGTGCGCACTCAAGCTCACGGGTTCCGTTGCCGTCATGACCGCTATGAGCGATGCTGCCAAGATGGGCGTTATGGTCAAGGGCGCAAAGTACTTTGAGTCGTTTGCCAAGGCCGACACTATTGTGTTTGATAAGACCGGCACGCTCACCGAGGCGCAGCCGCGTCTTGCCTGCGTGCTCACCACCGATGGCTGGAGCGAGGACGAGATTCTGCGCCTTTCCGCTTGCTTGGAGGAGCATTTCCCGCATCCGGTGGCACGCGCCGTGGTCAATGCGGCACGCGAGCGCGAGCTCGAGCACCGCGAACGCCATGCCGCCGTCGAGTACATCGTGGCGCACGGCATCGCTTCGTCCATTGAAGGGCGTCGCGCCATCATCGGTTCCGCACACTTTGTATTTGAGGACGAGGGTGCGCAGCTTGAGTCCGACATCAAGGAGCAAATCGACCTCAAGATGCAGGGCCTGTCGCCGCTGTATCTGGCGGTCGATGGCAAGGTCGTCGGCGTGCTCGGTATCGAGGATCCGCTCAAGCCCGGGGTCCGTGAGGCTATCGCCGACCTGCATGCGCTGGGCGTCAAGCATGTCGTTATGCTCACGGGCGATTCGGAACGCACAGCCGAGCGCATTGCGCGAGAGGCGGGGGTCGACGAGTTTAAGGCCGAGCTGCTGCCCGAGGACAAGTACGCGTATGTGGAGCGCATTAAGGGCGAGGGGCGCCACGTTGCCATGGTGGGCGACGGCGTCAACGATTCGCCAGCGCTCGGTTTGGCCGATGTGGGTCTGGCCATGGGCGGCGGAAGCGACATCGCCAAGGAGGTTGCCGATATCATCCTGACCGATACGGATCTCGCTGCGATCGTGCGCCTGCGCCGCATGAGCCAGGGCCTCGTTGATCGTCTGACGAGCTCCTACTCTAAGGTGATGCTCACCAACTCAGCGCTCTTGGCACTGGGTATTACCGGCGCGATTACCCCGCAGACGTCGTCGCTGTTGCACAACGGCTCGACGATTGCGTACAGCTTGGACAACGCGAAAGCGTATCTGCGTTAGGGTTTTCGATTGAGCTTATGGCCTGCACCCGGGCGGTACCGCAGCCGCCAGGGTGCAGGCCTTTTTAGGCAAGTGCAGCTTTGATGGCAGGGGCTTCGGTGAGCTGCTCGGCTGCCTTTTCGTCTGAGCTGTCGAGTGCTGCCAGACTGCGGTAGACCCACTCGTTGACCAGGGTGTTCTTGACGCCTGCGGTCTGCATAAGGGCGCCTACCTCGCGGATTGCTGCGAACAGATCGGCTTTGGGACCCGCGAGCTCGACCTCGATGCCGTGGTAGGCGGACACGCCGCGGTTCTCACTCACGTGGTCGATAAGGCCCTCGACGGTCTCAAGCTGCTGGGCGAGAGCCGCATCATCGTCAGCGTTCAGCGCGACGAGTGCGTTCGATACCGTGAGGGCGGGATGTCCGCAGGGGACAAAGCCCTCGATGACGTCCATAGCTTCGGTAATGGTTGAGCCCAGGCCTACGAGGGCATTGACGAGTTGCTGCTTGGTATCCATAACGGTCCTTTCGACGGGTCAGTTGTGCTTGGCGAAAATATACGTGACGAGATCGGTAGCAAAAGTGCGAAGTGCAGCGCACATTGGGGTCTTCACAGCTCATGCATAGAACAGCTGTCCGCTTTCAGAACGTGGTAAGATAACACTCCACAAGCGGGGCTCGCCCCGTATGTTCCTTGAAAAGTCGACGGGTGTTGGGTACTCGTGCCCAATGCCATCCAGACTTTCCCGACATTCGGGGGCGACTGGTTTCGACACGATAGCTCTGAGAGAGGAAGCAAGCCGAGGTCTCCTCGCCTCGTTAAACAGGGGTACCGTCAAATTGAATTGACAACAACTCTTCTTTTGAGCCTATGGCTCTCGCTGCTTAGTTTATAGCGGCGCGTCAACCCGGTGATTTCCCCGACACCGGCGCGACGTCATGCTAGGGGAATGCTCCTGCGCACGTAATCGGTATGGCGCAGGCTAAGACCGAACCGGTTAGGACGCCGCGAGCGTGTCGCTGCGCGCAAAGCGTCCGAGACTAAACCAGCGACTGAGCTTGGAGATGCCAATCAGGGGGCTTTCGTGGACCGGAGTTCGATTCTCCGCGCCTCCACCAATAGTTACAGGCAGGTAGGTAAACGCACCTACCTGCTTTTTTATTACTTACAGATACCGCGGAGAATCGAACTCTATGCAGGGCGCGGGCGTAAAGAAAACGCTACGGCAACGCAGGGTGGGACGCGCTTTCCCAATGGCGGCCCAGGCGGAAAGTGCGTCCCGGAATCCGCACTCAGACTGGGACGTAGTTTCCGGATGGCACATCAAGTGGAAACCGCATCCCGGAATCCTCATTCGGAATGGGATTCATCTTCCTGATGACGGGCTCAGCGGAAAATGCGACCCGAAATTTGCTCTGAGACCGGGACGCGCTTTCCCGTCGACTGCCCCGACCCCTTAACTCCAAAACCTGCGCGCTCGCCATCCCAAAACTGGGTAGAAGAAAGCCAAAACGCAATCGCAGGAGGTCAATATGACTGCAGAAGATAAGGCAAAGAACGCCGGCAAGGTCGCGCTCGTTTTGGAGGGCGGAAGTTATCGCGGGCAGTTTACCGCCGGCGTGCTCGACGTCCTCATGGAGGCCGGCGTCGAGATTCCGGCGGTATATGGCGTATCGGCTGGCGCCCTCAACGGCGTGAACTACAAGTCGCACCAGATCGGCCGTGCCAACCGCATCAACCTGGCTTTCTGCAACGACAGCCGCTTCATGGGCGCCGCATCGTTTGCGTCCACGGGCTCTATTGTGGGATATGACTTTATCTTCAACGATGTCCAGGACCGCCTGGATCCCTTTGACAACGAGACGTTCGATGCGAGCCCTATCGAGATGTACGCCGTCGCGACGGACATGCTCTTTGGAACCGCCACGTACCTTCCGGTCAAAAGCGCCGTACTTGACCTCGATGCCGTGCGCGCATCGACGTCGCTGCCGCTGGTGACGCCGCCGGTCGAGATTGACGGGCACAAATACGTCGATGGTGGCGTAGCCGATTCGGTCCCCATCGAGCACGTGCTGGAGGAAGCGGGCTTCGATCGCGCGGTTGTCATTGTCACGCAGGACCGCTCGTACGAGAAAAAGCCCTACGAGTTTATGCCCGCCGCGCGCGCCCGCTATGCCGACTACCCCTACCTGCTCGAGGCTATCGAAACGCGCCACGATCTCTATAACATCCAGCGTATGCATCTGTGGAAGTATGAGCGCGAGGGCCGCGCGTTGGTCGTTGCCCCGCAAAAGCCGGTCGAGGTCGGTCACGTTGAGCACGATCCGGCAAAGCTCCTCGACCTGTATATTCAGGGCCGCCAGGAGGCAAAGCGCTTATTGGGAGATATCGAGGCGTTTGTCGAGCGCTAGTGTCGCGACGTCATGACCCATGGACGACATGTGCAGAAACTCTGGTCGGAGCCAAAATACCTGTTGACTCGGGCGGCGAGCGGGGTAATATGGACGGGTTACTTGCAGAGCCCCGTGAATCTCTGTAACAACACGTACTGTACATGGAGGAGTCTAAGTGATTTCGAAATCGACTCACTACGCCAAGCAGGGCGAGGTCCAGCGCAACTGGGTTCTCGTCGACGCCGATGGTGCTGTCCTGGGCCGTCTTGCCACCCAGATCGCAATGATCCTGCGCGGTAAGAACAAGCCCCAGTTCACGCCCAACAGCGACTGCGGCGACTTCGTTGTCGTCATCAACGCCGATAAGGTCCAGCTTACCGGTAACAAGGCCGACACGAAGACCTATTATCGCCACAGCGGCTACAACGGCGGCCTCAAGGCTGAGAGCTTCCGCCAGGCTATGGAGAAGCACCCGGAGAAGGTCATCGAGCGCGCCGTTCGCGGCATGCTGCCCAAGACCACCCTCGGTCGTGCCCAGATGACCAAGCTTAAGGTCTACGCTGGTGCCGAGCATCCGCACGCTGCCCAGAACCCCACGAAGATTGAGCTGGAGGCTTAAAGATGGCTGAGAACACCGTTGTCTACCAGGGTACCGGCCGTCGTAAGAACGCCGTCGCCCGCGTCCGTCTCGTCCCCGGCACCGGCAAGGTGACCATCAACAAGCGTGACGCCGAGCAGTATTTCGGCCGTCATCAGCTCGTTGAGAACGCCCTTGCTCCCTTCAAGGTGACCGACACCGCCGGTCAGTTCGACGTTATCGCTCTGTGCGATGGCGGCGGCATCTCCGGTCAGTCCGGCGCTCTGCGCCTGGGCATCGCTCGCGCTCTTCTGAACGCTGGCGACTACCGTGCTGACCTCAAGAAGGCCGGTTTCCTTACGCGCGATGCTCGCGTGGTCGAGCGCAAGAAGTACGGCCTCAAGAAGGCCCGCCGCGCTCCCCAGTTCTCCAAGCGCTAAGGTTTTATCTCCTTACGAGATACAATGTACAAGCGGGGCCTGCCGATTGCTCGGCGGGTCCCGCTTTTCTTTTTCGACTAGGGTGGGCGGTTGCATATCGCCTGCTAGGGAAGGAGCGATCCTATGCCCCAGAACATCTTCGGTACCGACGGCGTCCGTGGCGTCGCCAATGCCGACCTTTCGTGCGACCTCGCGTTTCGCCTGGGCCGCGCGGCGACCAAGTTTCTTGGTCCGGATATTTGCATCGGTCGTGACACGCGCCTTTCGGGCACCATGCTCGAGAGCGCTCTGACCGCCGGCATCATGGCCGAGGGCGGCCGTCCGCATTGCTGCGGCGTTATCCCCACGCCCGCCGTGGCGCTGCTCACCGTTCAGAACGAGCTCGACGGCGGCATCGTTATCTCCGCTTCGCATAATCCGCCGGAGTTCAACGGCATCAAGTTCTTTAGCCGCAAGGGCATGAAGCTTCCCGATGCTGTCGAGGAAGAGATCAGCGCCTGGGTCATGTCCGAGGAAGCCATGGCTGCCGACACGCTGCCGACCGGTGCCGGCGTGGGCCACATTATCAAGATGAAGGACGCTCGCAAGGCATACGTCGACCACGCCATCGATACGCTTGATGGCCT
>OMAA01000904.1_pt1 | contig 12003 bp, 9 predicted proteins | sample 1674191 | NCBI WGS metagenome assembly OMAA01 (sample SAMEA103958152, study PRJEB25191) | human gut metagenome | biome: human-associated habitat [ENVO:00009003]; feature: intestine environment [ENVO:2100002]; material: feces | place: Germany | collected 2013/2015
TTAAAAGAATGGCTGAGAGACCGATAAAATCTCTTAAAAATCATAACGTATCTTCTTGAATACAAGTATTTGTTGCTATCTTTGCACGGTATATACTAATAACGCTACATTGGTAAATACTAATTATCAATATAAGTTTAATCATACAATGAATAATATGAAGAAGATATTTTTAGGATTGGCAGCTGCACTGATGTTGACTGCCTGCAACGAGAACAGACAGCCGGAAGTAATGACCAGCGTTGACTCTGCAAGTGTGGTAACCGATTTGATGATGAGTCGCAGAAGCATCCGTGCTTACAAGGATTCCGTCATCAGCCGTGATACCCTGAACGAGATTCTGAAATGCGGCATCCATGCGCCAAACGGGCAGAACCTGCAGTCGTATGAAATCAGAGTGATAGATTCTCCTGCACTCATCGATTCGATAACCCAAGCCGTGGTAAAGGATAATCCTAAGATAGCAGAGCGCAAGGGCTTCAAGAACATCTTCGTGAATGCTCCATGCGTGGTTTGCATCGCCTACGATACGACTTATGATATGGCGCAGATTGATTGCGGTTTGCTTGGCGAGAACATCATTCTTGCAGCATGGGCAAAGGGCATCGGATCCTGCTGCCTGGGCAGTTCTGCCCGTTGGATACTGGATTCGCCGTCAGCCAAGCCTTATCTCGACCGTATGGCATTCTCCAAGAATTACAAACTGCTCTACTGCATCGCCTTAGGTTATCCTGACGAATCGCCAGAGGCAAAGCCAAGACGCCAGGATATGATCAAGTTCATGGATTAAGATAAATGAAGTTTGATGTCCTGTTTCAGGACATCAACGTTTCTCTCCATAACCCAACAAAAAAAAGCATGGCGCAAATCACTGCGTCATGCCCCAATAAAAGAAAACCTTATAGTCAAAATAGAAATTAGCGATTTCTAGTATTTCGCATTCTGAGGATCAAAGTTGGTCCAGCCGCTCATCCAGTTGGTGCTGCCATCGAAGGCTCCGATGTAGGTTACGGTGTCGAAACCTGTCCAGCCGGCGAAACTTGCGGCACCAAGCAATGGGCTTCCTGCGATAGGAGTATAGCCATCTGCACCAACCAATGAGGTCCATGAATCAAAATACTTGTTGCTCTGCTCTGCAAAGAAGAAGGTGTTGCTGTATGACTTCTGATTCTTGTCGATATCCTTCTTGTTCGCTGCATCGTAGAGGTAATCCTCATACTGCTTGTTGGCATCAGTGCCAACGGCATCCATACCAGCGAAATATACATTCTGAAGCTTGAACTTGCCATCTTTGGCATCCTTTACGGTTTCACCCTTCTCGCCATCAACAATCAAACCGATAGGCCAGCCTAAGGCCACTGAGTTGATGCAGTTGAGGTTAGAAGAACGGCGAATCTGCATGGCTGACTGGAACTTGCCAAGGGCTGAACCATTGTTTGGATTGTATGCACCGGCATTGATATAATCTGTGGTGTTCTGGAACTTATTATCCAATACCTTAGGACCTACAAAGGTGATGTTAGAGAAGGTTGCCTTGGTACGAGGGTCCACGGTAGCACCATCAGCGCAGTTGTCGCTCTCGAAACCGTTGCTCTGAGAGGTATCGGCTATCTTGCTGTCGCGCAGTGAAAGACCGTACTGCACCTTTCCTGAGAAACCGTTGTCGGTATCGAAATCATCATCCCAGCCTTTGTAGGCTACGAGATACTTGCAGTTAACGGTACCGCCAAACCACTCGAAGGAATCATCATTGGAATAAGATACCTGAACGTGGTCAATCTCTGTGCCTGAACCTACAGAACCGAGAGTCAAACCATTAATCTCCTTATCCTTCTGGAATGGATAACCGGCAAACTCGATGCGTACATAACTCAAGGCTCCTGAGTTGTCAGCATCATCTGCGCCACCATGCTTGGTACGAGGACCACCCTCTATCTGTTGCTCAGTCTGGTTGTTCTTAGCCTTGCCGCAGAGAATGATGCCACCCCAATCGCCAGGTTTTCTGCTGCCGGCAGCCTCTTCAGATGTAAAGACGATAGGCTCTGTGGCTGTACCCTTGGCGATGAGCTTGCCGCCGCGCTCTGCGATGAGTGCCGCCTTGGTCTGCTTGTCGCCCTTGATGATCGTTCCCGGTTCGATGGTAAGCTCAGCACCATCTGCAATATATACCCATCCCTTGAGGAGATAAGTGCCTTTCTTCAAAGTCTGCTTGCCTGTGAAAACGAATTCCTGGTCGCCGTTGCCAATCTGTGTTCCGTGGCGTTTTCCTTGTCATCTGTTCCGAAGAGGATGTGGTCGCAAGCCTTCAAGCCGCCATTGGTTGTCCACTTGTAAACTACTTCTGGTCCTGGATTTGGAGAAGGAGTTGGATCGTCATTGTCACTGCTGCAGCTGCTCAACATGGCAGATGCTGCGAGGATGCCCATGCATCCTAAAAAATACATCTTGTTCATCATTGTTTTCTGTTTTTATTAAACAAACATCTAATATTTTCTTTCTCTAAAATTTATAGATTGCCTGCAAACCGATGTTTCTGCCCGGTTTGTAGCATCTTGCAATTTCTTCCACCTGCTTCTTGCTTCCGTCGCTATATGTTACATCAGCAAACTGCTTGTAATATATCTTTTCTGCAAGAAGATCTCTTACATTGAGCTTCAGTTCCAGATGGTCTCCGAATTTCTTTGCCAGAGAGAAGTCGATGGTGTTGCGGGGCATCTCGTAGCTGTGAGGCACTCGGGAATTGGAGTCATCGCCTGTGCTTCCCTCGCTTCTGCCCACACCGATGATTCGCTTGCCTATGCGGTTGTAGAGCAGGGCGATATCCATCTTCAAAGGCTCGTTCTTATAGAAGATGCCGGTGTTGATGAGGTATGGCGACTGACCCTGCATTGGTCTGTTTTCTTCCTTCGATTCCTTCTCAAACTGCACCTTGCTCTTAATCAAGGCACCATTAAACGACCAGCTGAAATCCTTCAATCCGATGAATCCGAGATTCTTTCTGATGTCCAGCTCCACACCATAGTTGTTGGCACTCTTCGCATTCTTGTAAGAATAGATGAGGTCTGTGCCGCCTGCCACCGTATAGGTCCACTCGATAGGAGAATCGAAGTGCTTGTAGAAGACTGCCAACGAAATGAGCTCTCCACGGGATGGATACCACTCATATCGCAGGTCGAGGTTATCGACAAAACAGTTCTTCAACTCAGTGTTTCCCTGCACATTGCTGGCAAGGTCGAAGTCGTAATACACCGATGACGATACTTCACGGAATTCTGGGCGGTTAATACTGCGGCCATACGACAGTCGCACCTGATGCTGGTCGCTGATCTTATATGTTGTATTGAGAGATGGAAAAACATCATCGGTCTTGTAATGACGGCTCGATTCACTCTTCTCGTAGTCACGGGAATTGGAGATGAGTTCCATATCATTATGCTCGAAGCGGACACCGGCGTGGATGCCGAGTTTGCCAAAGGGGAGAGACATCGCCAGGTATCCGGCGCCTAAGGTGTTGTGTCCGCGGTAGTTATTGCGCATCTGCTTTTCCTCCAGAAGATACAGCTTGTCGTAACCCATGTTCGCCTCATTGGAGAGCAGGGTAGGGATGTCGCTGTGGCGGAAGTCGGATGGCATGTTGTTAGCTGAAACATTCCAATTGTAGATGAAGTTGCGAGTCTGGTATTCTCGGCTGCGGTACTCTCCATAGGCACCCACCTGCAAGTATGGCTCAAAGTTGCCAAACTTGAGGTGATGCTTATCATTAATACCAAGAGAGAGAATGTGTTCGTCGAGTTGAGTCCACTCGCGCGATATGTCGTTGCCGGTGCTCAGGGCATAAACGCCCGATTCAAGAGCATCGTCGATGAGGTATCTACGACGGTCAGGCAAATGGCGGTTGGCATACGCATACCCGATGCTCCAGTCAAGGGCATCGCTAGTGAAGGTGTGCTTGCCGGTAAGCTGACCGTTATATGTAGTTCGACTGCGGTAGTAATACTCTGCGCTTCGCTCCAGGTTCGACTGGGCGCTCACGCCTTCACGCCAGGTATATCGGCTCGTAGCCAACTGGTTGAAGATGTTCTTGAGCTGATACTTGTGGTTGCCGTCCTTGGAAAGGAAGGTGAAGTTGAGCATCGCTCCGAGTCTGACATTATTATTATACTGGTCGTCAACAGAATGACGAAGATAGTTCGGCTTATCGTTGGCCGCATCATAGATGCCATAGAGGTTGTTCTCCATGTTCTCGTAGGTGCGGTATTCGTTGGTATAGTTCAAGGCAGCGAGCATGCCGAGTGTTCTTCCGCCCAGCATCCAGCGCTGGTTCAGGCTGGCTGCCAGTTTCAAGTCGCCCAAAGGCTTCTTGTTCTTGATGAGCCAATCGTTGTTAAGCCCGTTGCCCAGGAGCGAAGTGGCATAATCGCCCACCGGTTTTCCGTTGGCATCGAGCTGCGGATTCTGGTCAGCATGGATGCCTCCGTTCAGGTTTCTCAGTCCATTGTCGAACCCTAGAAAATCGGTTCCGGAACCTTTTGAGTAAGAAAAGTCCTTGAAGGCAGAAGATGTATTCCAGTTTCCGCCCACGGCGATGTTGAAACTGTTTTCTGCCGGAATCTCCTTGGTGTTGACGATGATGAAACCGCCTGAGTAGTCGGCAGGATATTCTGCCGATGGCGACTTCACGATGGTGAGGTTGTCAATCTGCGAACTTGGGATGATATCGAAGGAGAATGCCCTGGAATCAGCCTCAGAACTAGGCACTGCTCCTCCGTTCACCCACACATTGTTATAACGCTGTGACAATCCACGAACCATTACGAATTTATCGTCGATGAGGCTCACGCCTGGCACTCGGCGTATCACCTCACCCGCATTCGTATCCTGAGTTCTGGATATTTCCTGTGCCGAAACATTGCTCACGATGACGGGACTGTTTTTGGCCACCTGTATCATTGCCGCATCCGTATTACGCCTTTCCACTGCGGTAACGGTCACCTCCTTCAGCTGCTGTTCATCAGGTTGCAGCGCAATCACCTGGTCTGCGTCCTTCGCCTGAACCCCGTCAATTTTTTGAGTCTTATATCCTACATAGTTAATATATAGTGTATATGTCTTATCTTTCTTCATTCCATCGATCTGGAAGTTTCCGTCGATGTTGGTGATAGCCTTCACGTTGGTTCCATCCACAGTGACGACTGCGCCGATGAGTGTCTCTTTCGATTTCTGGTCGATAACCACACCCTTAATCTGTTGCGCCCACGTTGGCATGCTAGCCGCCGAGAGCAATCCTAATACAATAATTCCCCTTTTAGCATTCATAACCTATATCGTTTGATTTCGGTTGCAAAGGTACGGCAGTATTATTACATCGCGATTGCGATGAGGTTGAAAGGCATTGACGAAGCTGCGACAAAGATGTTACGGCATGTTTTTCCTGTAAAATGATATGAGGGTGAGCCATAAATGCATGGCTCACCCTCTTTTGAATTTCTTTGATTCGTAGTTTATTTGTAAGAAGTTTGTGTCATTTTGAAGTTTGATTGAATCCGGTTTTCTCTGCAGACCAGGTTTCTCATTTGCATTTTTCTACTTTCATCTCTGTAAAAGTAGCAGTAAATGAATGGTCTACAGGACTAGCTGCGTATAATCCGAACGAAATTTCTCCATCTCCCTTGACTAAATGAAATGCGCGCATCTGATGAAAATTAACACCGTCTGTACTGGTTTCTATATAGTAGTCACTTTCTCTGCGGCTAAGGCGATACCACATTTCCTTGATAGAAGAAGATATGTCGTGTGTGGCCCAATCGGAGTATCCGTTGTTTGTTACAACACTGCCCAATCTTTGATATTCCTCATTCTCGTATTCTATTGATGCCTTCATCCAATTATCACTATCAAGATAGATAGCAATACCGCATTGATCAAATAGGGCAGAACTATTGAACGATGTCTTGACGGTGAAAGAAAAGAACTTGTCTGAAGTCTTCATTTGCAACACCGGAGCATTGTCATTGCTGAACCCATAATAGGTACGCTGCCAAAGATCTGTGTGAGGTTCAGAAACGATTGTAATCAGAGAGTCTGTAACCGTATATTGTTTTGGCTCTCTAATCCAAAACAGGTTTTCTGCCACAAATGGCTTTAAAATTGAATCTTTCTTTTCCATATTTGATTTATTTTTTGTTGCAGATTGTGATTTCTGCGCATTTTGACATGATAACAGGCTACAGCATGCAAGCAGAAGCCATGTCAGTCTATTAATCCTAACCTTTTTGCTTTATGGCATGCTTCGGTGGTATTATTCACTCGAAGTTTGGCTATGATATTCTGTCTGTGACGATCAACGGTATGCTTGCTTATCTCCAATCTGTCTGCAATCCTTTGGAATGGGATGATGATATCATGCGGAAAAAGGTAAGTTCTTGCAGGCAACGCTTCTTCCAGTCATCAGGATGAATCCTACTGAAAATTTCTTCTTCCCATACGGAATCAAGCGTCTGTATTGAATTTGATTGACCTAGTCCCAATACTTCGCACGACTTTCCGAAGAAAATATAACTTTTATCAGTACGCAGATTGCTGAATACGGCAATGGAGTTTTCACAGATAGAATATCCCTGTGCAGCAAGACAAAGGCGCTGCTCTTCGTCTCGTGCATATACTCCATCTTTTTGTTGATGGAACTTCTTGATCAATTTATCATCTAATTCTATCATAATCATTCTGTTTGTTTGGCTGCAAAATTAATCAATATTCTTTTGTGCAGCAAATAAATGCTTATGTTTTTTATCATGTATGGTTATAAATCAGTATGGATAAGGTCGTTGTCCGATGTAGAAGTAAGGAAGTCGTGCATCAAAGAAGTGTTTGCCTTTTTCGGGAATTTGAATCTTGAAAAATGGCATAAATACGCTGATTTTGGGGTGAAATATATCTTTTTGCTATGCAAAACGGCAATTATTGTGATTTTTGTTTGGTAGTTAATGGATTTTGTATTACCTTTGCATCTGAATACATATTTTATATAAAACTTGTAAAGGATAACTGGCAATATATAAAGAGGTGTATTCAAGATAAAGAGAGATAATAATTATAAGAAGAGACAGATATTATGAGAATGAAGGTTTTATTTGCTTCCCTGTTGCTGGCTGCTTCGGGGCAAGTGCTGGCACAGTCTTCCGCACAGGTGGGGGGGGCAGGTCTTCGATGAGAACGGAGACCCTGTAGTAGGTGCCCAGATCATGGTGAAAGGTTCCAAGACCGGAACCGTGACCGACATTGACGGTAAGTTCAGCTTGCCAAGTGCTAAAAAAGGAGAGGCGATAGTCATCACCTATCTCGGTATGGATTCCCAGACATTGAAGGCGGCTCCAGGTATGAAGGTAAGCATGCACTCTCAAGACCGCCAGCTCGACGAAGTGATTGTTGTGGCTTATGGTGAGCAGAAGAAATCCTCTTTCACGGGTTCAGCAGGCGTAGTGGATGCAGATAAAATTGCCGTGCGTCAGGTAACCAATGTGGTAGATGCCCTCAATGGTCAGGTAGCGGGTGTGCAGATGATAAATACATCTGGCGATCCGTCTTCTACCCCTACCATCCGTGTACGCGGTATCAGCTCAATCAATGCAGGTCAGGATCCGTTGATCGTGGTAGATGGTGCACCTTATTATGGTTCCTGGAGTGACATCAACCCAGCGGATGTGGCATCTGTTACCGTGTTGAAAGATGCGGCAAGTAATGCACTCTACGGAGCCCGTGGTGCCAATGGTGTCATTATGATTACCACCAAGAATCCGCAGGTGGGCAAGACCGTCATCACTGTTGATGCCAAATGGGGCAGCAATAGCCGTGGCTCTCAGACTTATGATATGATTTCAGATCCCGGTCAATATTATGAGACACACTATAAGTCATTGTATAATTACTATACCAATGGCAAGGGTATGTCAGCTTATGCGGCTCATGTGGCTGCCAATAACGCAATTGGTGGTTCTTCAGAAAAGGGCGGATTGGGTTATATCTGCTACAATGTGCCTGAGGGACAGTATCTCATTGGCGATAATGGAAAGCTGAATCCTAATGCCACATTGGGCAACAAAATCTCTTATAACGGAAAGGACTATACGATTAGCCCGGACGACTGGCTCAAGGCGGCTTACCGAAACACCCTCCGACAGGAGTATAATATGAATGTGAATGGTGGAAACGACAGCTCCCAGTTCTATGCTTCATTGGGCTATCTGGATAACCCAGGTATCGCATACGGATCTCAGTTTAAGCGATATACTGCACGCCTGAAGGCTACCTATAAGGCAAATGAATGGCTGAAGGTGGGTGGTAACGTAAACTATGCCCATACCGTTACAGACAATGCCACAGAGGTAGATTCTGATGGAAACAACAGTACTACCAATACCTTCTACATGGTCAATACCATCGCTCCTATCTATCCGCTGTATCTCAGAGATGGCAATGGCAATATCATGACCGATGATAATGGTAAGATATATGATTATGGTAACGGAATGAATGCAGGCTTGAATCGACCTGTACTCTCTCAGCTCAACCTGTTGAAGGATGACCAGCTTCAGGCATCCCATTCTGTAGGAAATACTTTCGGTATCAATGGCTTTGCTGAGATTACCCCAACATTTGTCAAGGGGCTGAAGATTACCTTGAACGGTACGGTGGATGACTATGAATATCGCTATCAGAGTACCCGGCAGCCTTATTATGGATTTGGTGCAACGACTTATCCTAACGGTGAGGTAACCGTAGGACATTACCGTTATTATACAGTCAACTTCCAGCAGTTGGTAAACTATGCCCGTTCTTTTGGTCTGCACAACATGACATTGTTGTTGGGTCATGAGAACTATAAGCAGACTTATGAATACGTATATGGCGGCCGTTCCAACATGTTCTCTTTCAAGGGAAACCATGAGTTGGCAGGTGCTATCACCAATGAGCCGACATATTCTAATCAGACCAATTACAACACCGAAGGTTTCTTCTTCCGTGGCATGTATGATTATGATGGCAAGTATTTCGGTCAGGTATCTTATCGCCGTGACGGTTCATCCCGCTTCTCTCCAGCCCATCGCTGGGGCGATTTCTATTCTTTCGGTGGTGCCTGGATACTGACCAAGGAAGATTGGATGGCAGGCTCCAAGTCTTGGCTCGACATGCTGAAGGTGAAATTCTCTTTCGGTCAGCAGGGTAACGATGCCATCGGTAACAACCGTTATCTGGATACATACGGCATCGGTAGCATGAATGGCGACATGGCGCTGACCTTTGCTTCAAAGGGTAATGATAAGATTACCTGGGAGACCAATACCAATATCAACGCAGGTCTTGAATTCGAACTCTTCAAGGGTCGTCTGACCGGTGATGTGGAGTATTTCTACCGCAAAACCACTGACATGCTCTGTTTCATCAGCGTGCCTATGTCAATGGGTTATGCAGGCTATTACTCTAATGTGGGTAACATGGTGAACCGTGGTGTAGAACTGAATCTTGCAGGAGATGTAATCCGCACCAAGGATTTTGCGTGGAACATCAATCTCAATGCCACACACTATACCAATGAGATAACGAAGCTTTATGAAGAGAACAAGAACGAGATGCTGAGCGGATATGCTGGTTATCATAACGGTTCTTATTATTATGGTGAAGGATTGCCTATCTACACCTGGAGATTGAAGAAATATGCGGGTGTAAATGAGAAAGGAGAATCCACATGGTATGTTGAGAACGAAGATGGTTCGTTGGGTAAGTCTGCAAAATGGTCGGAAGGCTCTTACTTTGCCTGTGGCGACCCTACTCCTGATTTTTATGGTGGCTTTGGCACATCGTTGTCGTTTAAAGGTATTGATGTCGGTGTGAACTTCACTTATTCCATCGGCGGCAAGTCTTACGATTCAGGTTATCAGAGTCTGATGAGTGTTCCTTATGATAGCTGGACAGGTTTTAATTTCCATAAGGATATGCTGGATGCCTGGTCTCCAAGTAACAGAGAATCCAACATCCCTCGCCTCCAGTATAATGATACGGATGCAAGCTCATCTTCTGACCGCTTCCTGATCAATGCAAGTTACCTCAACCTGCAGAGCATCAATATCGGTTATACCTTGCCAAAGAGCCTGACACGTCGTTTGGGCTTGACTAAGGTTCGTGTCTATGGTGCGGCAGACAATGTCTATCTGTGGAGCAAGCGAAAGGGATTCGATCCTCGCACAAGTTTCACCGGCTCACCTAGCAACGAGCAGTATGCGTTTGTTCGTACCATCTCTGGTGGTATTACACTTCAATTTTAAACTGTTAGATAAGGAGATTTTTATATAGATTAAGGAGAATTTTATATGATGAACAATATATTTCGCAAGGTTTCTCTGTTCACAGTAGTGCTCTCTTCATGTTTGATGATGCAGAGCTGTCTGGAGGAGGAACTGCCAAAGGATTATGCAACAGGCAGTCAGGTGCAGGGGTCTGAGACGGCTCAGCAGGGCTTGCTGACCGGCTTGAGTGCCTATATGGTAAAGAGTGGTGTGTATGGCGACGGTTCGGCTTACGACAACGGTTATCCCAGCCAGATGATTATCCGTGATGTGATGACAGAGGATTTTCCGGTTTACAATGCAGATTACGACTATTTCTCATATATAGAGAATGGTAAGGGACTCCGTAGCCCATTCAATTACACCTATTTCTACTATTATGGTTTAGTGAACAATGCCAACAGTATCATCTCGTCGCTCGATGTGGAAGGAGCATCTGAATCAGCAAAGGCGTCTGCCGGTGTAGCTTATGCTTATCGTGCTTTGGCATACCTGGATATGGCAAGAATGTTTGAATTCAAGAAGACCGGATTCTCTGACTTTGATGCCAAAGCAGCCAAGATAATGGGACTTACCGTGCCTATCGTGACTGAGAAGACTACAGGCGAGGAGGGTAAGAACAATCCTCGTGTACCTTATTATACCATGTATCGCTTTATCCTGCACGACCTGAATAAGGCTGAGGCATACTTGAAGGGCTATAAGCGTACGGGCAAGGAGCAGCCGGATGAGAGCGTGGTAGATGGCTTGAAGGCACGCTTCTGGTTGGAACTGGGTTCTCGTTTTTATGATTCGGCAGATGATCTGACAGCCCAGTTGGCTCATGAGAATGATGCTGACGGCTATGATGCCTTGGGCATTACGGCGGTTAATGACTGTTTTTCCAAGGCTGCCTCATATGCACAGGCTGCCATCGACAATTCCGGTTGCCAGCCAATGTCTCAGAGCGAATGGTATAATAAGAAGACAGGTTTCAATACTGCTAATTCTTCCTGGATATGGAAGGCTTCGCTGGGAACAAAGGAGCAATTGGGCAGCTGGTTCTATTCCTGGATGGGTACGGTATCTTCTGAATCTGCCGCATTCTCCATGGGTGGTTATGGCAAGGCTTACCGTATGATAGGTGCTTCGCTCTATAATCAGATACCTGATGCCGACTGGCGAAAGAAGACTTGGGTTGCCCCTGAGGATGCTGGCAAGGCTGAGGTTCCGGCAGGCTATTCTACCTTGCTGGATGGAGCAGGATGGGCTAAACTGCCTGCTTACACCAACCTGAAATATCATCCGGGTTCAGGTAACTTGTCTGATCTCTATGTGGGCTGTTTGTGTGATATTCCATTGATGCGTGTAGAAGAGATGTATCTCATCTATATTGAGGCCATTGCCCATACAGAAGGGGTGGATGCTGCCAAGACCGTCTTGAATGATTTCATGAATGCTTATCGCTATACAGATGGCTCTTATGAGTGTCAGGCTACAGACATCGAATCACTTGAAGATGCCGTGCTGCTTCAGAAACGTATCGAACTCTGGGGAGAGGGACTGCTGTATTTTGATTATAAGCGTCTTAAGAAAGCTGTTGTCCGTACCTATACGGGTACCAACTTCCTGGAGAGTCACCGCTTGAATTCCAAGTATGGTTTCGTGGCTCCATGGATGGATT
>OMAA01000908.1_pt1 | contig 11985 bp, 10 predicted proteins | sample 1674191 | NCBI WGS metagenome assembly OMAA01 (sample SAMEA103958152, study PRJEB25191) | human gut metagenome | biome: human-associated habitat [ENVO:00009003]; feature: intestine environment [ENVO:2100002]; material: feces | place: Germany | collected 2013/2015
CGTCGATGTCGACGGTCTTGCCTCCGTCGGCGTCCGCGTCACCATCGTCGAGTCCGTCGGCGATGTCGGTGTAATGCATGCGCGCGGTCAGCGCGGCACCGTATGCGCCCATCAGGCCGGCGATGTTCGGTCGGGTCACCTCACGTTCGGTGAGCAGCTCGAAGGCGCGCAGCACGGCGTCGTTGAGGAACGTGCCGCCCTGCACCACCACGGTGTCGCCCAGCTCGCCGGAATCGCGCAGCTTGATCACCTTATACAGCGCGTTGCGCACCACGGAATAGCACAGGCCGGCCGCGATGTCCTCCATCGAGGCGCCTTCCTTCTGCGCCTGCTTGACGGAGGAGTTCATGAACACGGTGCAGCGCGAGCCCAAGTCGACGGGATGTGTGGAGTTGAGCGCGGCCTGCGTGAATTCCTCAATCGTCAGTCCCATGGACTGCGCGAACGTCTGCAGGAACGAGCCGCAGCCGGACGAGCATGCCTCGTTGACGGCGATCGAATCGATCACGCCGTCGGAAATCGCCAGATACTTCATGTCCTGGCCGCCGATGTCGATGACGGCGGTAACGCCCGGCGAGACCATTTCCGCGCCACGATAGTGCGCCATGGTCTCCACCACGCCCTCGTCCAGGTGCAGGCCGGTGGTGATGAGGCCTTCGCCGTATCCGGTGGCGCAGGAGCGTGCTATCCACGCGCCTTCCGGCAGCTGGCTTTGAATCTGCTTGACGATGTTGACAGCGGCCGTCAGCGGGCTGCCTTCGTTGGTGGCGTACGACGACCATACGATTTCGCGGTCGTCGTTGACGAGCGTCGCTTTGATGGTGGTCGATCCGGCGTCGATGCCGAGGAAGTGCGGACCTTGCGCGCCTTCCAGCGTGCCGATGTGCACATGCTCGCGGTGGTGGCGCTTGTTGAACGCCTCACGGTCCGCTTCGGTCGGGAACAGCGGAGGCATGGTGGGGGTGTTGGCCGGCAGATTCTTCAGGTCTTCAAGGCTTTTCAGAATATCGGCGCAGGTGCGTGCTTCGAAATGCTGGCCTTCCTCGAGTTGGTCCGGTTCGCCGGCGAGCAGCGCGGAGCCGAACGCCACGTACAGGTGCGCGTCGGTCGGCACGATGAATTCGTCGACTTTGTCTTCGAGCGCGCGGTGGAACGCCTCGCGCAGTTCGGACATGAAGAACAGCGGACCGCCCAGGAAGATGACGGTGCCGTGGATTGGTCGGCCGGACGCCAGACCTGCGATGGTCTGCGTGGCGACCGCCGTGAAGATGGATGCGGCCAGATCGGGCTTGGCCGCGCCGTCGTTGATGAGCGGCTGAAGATCGGTTTTGGCGAACACGCCGCAACGGGAGGCGATCGGATAGAGCGTCTCGTAATGCTTGGCCATGTCGTTGAGGCCAGCCGCGTCGGTGTCGAGCAGGGTGGCCATCTGGTCGATGAACGCGCCGGTGCCGCCTGCGCAGGAACCGTTCATGCGCTGTTCCGGAGTCGGCTTCAGATATGTGATCTTGGCGTCCTCACCGCCAAGTTCGATAATGACGTCGGCTTGCGGATATTCCTCGTCGATGGCGCGGGTCTCGGCGATGACCTCCTGTACGAACGGCACATGGAGATTATCGGCCAAGGCAAGGCCGCCGGAACCGGTGATGGCCAGACGAATCGGCTCGTCGCCGCGGCCACGGGCCTCAAGTTCTTTGTGGATGTCCTCCAGCAGGCCCGCCACGGTGGCACGCACGTTGGCGTGGTGGCGACGGTAATCGGAGAAGAGCACCGCGTCGAGCGAATCGGTCTGATCGAGCACCACGGCCTTCACCGTGGTGGAACCGATGTCAAGACCTACGCGCAACGGCTTCGTATCGCAGGTGTTGTCTGCGGTAACTGCTGCTTCGACCATGTACTGTACCTCTATCGTTCTCATCCGCCGGGTTGCGTCCGTGCCAACACGAACGCCCTGCCCCGGTTATCCAAGTATGTAATGGTAGTCTGTGCCCCTGCCTAATTCAGCACGGTATCGCATAAAGTGCACGACACGACGCATAATTAGACAACGAATATAGTCAGCTTGCCTAATTCCAACCGTTCGTACACGAACCGTTCAAAACCATTCAGGAAGCCGCCCCCTCCCCCGCAGCACGGTCCTTGCCGTAGATTTCGGGAATGAACCGCGTCTGATCGTGTAGTTTCGACCACAGCACCACCTGCCCGCTTTCCAACGACTTGGGCACATCGATGATGCGCTGGTTGGAGCTGCCGCGAAACTGCAGCAGCGAATCGTGCAGATCCTTGATATACCGGCCATCCACGAGGATATCGATCTGTTCGAGCAGTTCACGCTTGTCGGGGCTTTCGCCTTCGCGCATGAGCTCCTCCCACGTGTAGCCCGTCCAGCACCAAATGTCCTTGGTGCGGCCGAACCGCTCCCGGATCTTGCGTGAAAGCGGCAGCAGCACGCCGGTGTTGAGCAGCGGCTCGCCCCCTCAGATCGGCCATGATCTGAGCTTCGAGCCGGTCGTTGTATTCGTGGCCGGCGCGGAAATCCCAGATCGACGAGTTGTAGCAGCCTTCGCAGTGGAATGGGCAGCCGGAGACGTACAGCGAGCAGCGGATTCCCTCGCCGTCGGTCATGAGGAACCGCTTGTAGTCGGCGATCATGTTGTGGCTCATCGCGTTCGTCCATTGTCCGGCACGCGGGTTGCTGGCGCGGTTTGTCGGAATGAACGGCCCGCGGCCGGTTTCGCCGGCCGCGAAATCACGGCGAGACACAGCGGGATCGGCGCTGCTTACCATACGTTGCTCCTGAATTGCCTGTTGTTTTGCGATTATTGCGATTGATTACTTGGCTTCCTCGAACCATTCGCGTTCGGAACCGTCGTCAAGGGTGACATGGCCGGTTTCGCCGCTCATGTGCTTGACGCGGTGCGCGATTTCCTCGTGTCGGCCGTGCACCATCGGGCGCTGCACCGGATTGCCGAGGTAGCCGCAGGTGCGCTTGGTCACGTTGCAGCGGTCCGGGTCGGAGTTGCCGCATTCGGGGCACTTGAAGCCTTCCTCGGTCGGTTCGAAGTCACCTTCGAAACCGCATTCGTAGCAACGGTCGATTGGCGTGTTCGTGCCGAGATAGCCGATGCCGATGGTGTAGGCGTAGTCCCACACCGCTTCGAGCGCCTTCGGATTGGCCTGCAGGCACGGGAATTCGCAGTAGTTGATGAAGCCGCCGGACGCGTAGTACGGGAAGTCCTTCTCGTAGTCGAGCTTCTCCATCGGCGTGGGCTGCAGCCACACCGGGTAGTGGAAGGAGTTGGTGTAGAAGTCGTGGTCGGTGACGCCGTCCACTTCGCCGAACTTCTCGCGGTCCATGCGGTTGAAGCGGTCGGTGAGCGATTCGGCCGGCGTGGAGTACACGGAGTAGTGGTAGCCTTCCGCGGTGCTCCAATCCTTGCACAGCTCGTTCATGCGCTTGACGATGGACAGGGCGAATTCCTTGCCTTCCGGATCCCAGTCGTGGTCGCGCATCCAGTCCTTGCCATAGAACACGCTGGTCGCCTCATACAGGCCGATGTAGCCGAGGGACACGGTGGCGCGTTCGTTGCGGAACAGCTGATCAACGCTGTCGTTGGCGCCGAGACGGCCGAATGCGCCGAAGCGGAACAGGGTCGGGGCGTTGACCGGAGTGGCCTGCTTGCAACGCATGATGCGGAACTGCAACGCCTGATGGGCGACGGCCATACGCTCGTCGAAGATCTTCCAGAAGCGGTCCTTGTCTCCGTGGGATTCCAATGCGATGCGCGGAATGTTCACGGTGACCACGCCGAGGTTCATGCGGCCGTCCTCGACATCCTTGCCGGTCTTCGGGTCGATCCAGCCCTGCAGGAAGGAACGGCAGCCCATCGGCGCTTTGAAGGAGCCGGTGATCTTCACGATGTTCTCGTAGAAGATGACGTCCGGGTACATGCGCTTGGTGGCGCATTCGAGGGCCAACTGCTTCAGGTCGTAGTTCGGGTCGCCCGGATCGGCGTTCACACCGTGCTTGATGGTGAAGACGAGCTTCGGGAAGATGGCGGTGTGATGCTCGGAACCAAGGCCGCGGATGCGGTTGAGGAAGATGGCGCGCTGGATTTCGCGCGCGAACCAGTCGGTGCCGAGACCGAAGCCGACGGTCACGAACGGGGTCTGGCCGTTGGACACACGGTTGGAGTTGATCTGGTATTCCATGGTCTGCATGGCGTCGTAGATGGCCTTGCGGGTCTGGATCTTCGCCCAGATCTCACGCAGCTGCTGCAGACGGTCGGACGTCTTGTCGAACGGCTCGTCCATCGGCAGTGCCGGACGATCCTTTTCGAAGTGCAGGCGCTTCGGCTCGACGGCCTTGGCCATGCGCACCTGACGTTCGGCGATCTCGATCGGCAGATCGTCGGGCATGATCTCGTGGGCCTGCTCAAGGAACTTGTCGTAATCCTTCTTGGCGTATTCGGCGAAATGCTCGTCGGCGCGGTTGGCGGTCTGTCCGCCGTACTGGCTGGAGGCCACGTCCTTCATGATCTGGGTGATCTGCGTGGCGGCGATGGAGATGCTGTTCGGCGAACCCATCGGCGCGTTGCCGAGGGTGAAGCCGTTGGCGAGCATATCCCAGTAGTTCGGCAGCGAGCAGTTGGACTGCGCGGTGAACGGCGAGTAATCGGCGTCGTGGAAGTGGATGTCGCCCTTCATGTGGGCGTTGGACACCGCGTCCGGCAGCATGGAGAAGGCGGACGCCTTGGACACCGCGCCGGCCAGCAGGTCACGCTGGGTGGAGTAGACGTTGGAGTCCTTGTTGGCGTTCTCGCGCACCAGAGCCTCGTCACGGTTCACCAGACGCTTGACGGCTTCGTTGATGTCGGTGGCCTTGGCACGTTCGATGTCTTTGTTCAGACGGTAGTTGGTGTACGTGCGCGCCACATCATACAGGTGATCTTCGATCAGGCCGTGTTCAACGAGATTCTGGATGTCTTCGATCTTGGCGGGACCGTTGTAACGGTCCTTGATTTCGGCCTCGACCTGATTGGCGATGTCGCGAATCAGCCGTTCCTCCTGAGGACCGATTTTCTTGTCGAGGTCGGCGAAAGCCGATTTCACCGCGCTGATGATGTTGATCGGATCGAAATCGACCACACGCCCGTCGCGCTTCTCGACAAGCACCTTGACCATTTCCGGCGCGTTCTCGGTTTCGGTCGCAGCGCCTTCCAGAGTCTGGGTTTCCATGTATATTTCCTTTCCGGGCCGGACCCATCCGGCCAGGTTTCATGCTTCGTCCGCATGCCCGTTCATACCTACAGATGCACACTCTACGCCAAGGTCGGCACTAAATGTAGTGTCACCACGCCGCTAGAGAAACTATATATTCTACTTTTGGCGAGATTTCGCCATTTTGTACCTTGTGTGACAAAAGTAACGATTTCATCTCGGAGTGTCGTTTTGACACAGCCCCACACACCGTACTATCTTCACGCACGGAGCATTCGCAACACTCGAACATATGTTCCATTTGTCCGCAAGATGATGGAATCTTGACTTATGACTTGGAACCCGGATTACAACCCACCGACGGCGCAGCGGACGTCGAAGCCGCTGCCCCGTCTGGCGTCGGAAACCACCGCCGACAACCCATGGCCGGTGAGCCTGCTCAGCGAGAAGTTCTACACGGCGGTCGAACGTTGGCCCTCCGTATGGGTGGCCGGGCAGATCACGCAGATCAACACGCGTCGTCAGGGAAGCGCCTACATCACGCTGCGCGACGACCAGCAGGACATCGCTATGGAAGTCAACGGCTTCGGACGGTTCGCCGCGGCGGCGGCGCCGTTTGTGCAGGGCGACCGTGTCATCATCCACGGCAAGCCGAACGTGTGGATGAAGCGCACGTCGCTGTCGTTGCGCGGCGACGCGATCATCGCGGCCGGCGCGGGCGGCAGTCTGAAGGCCATGATCGACGAGCTACGCAAGAAGCTTAAGGGAGAAGGTCTGTTCGACGCCGACCGCAAGAAGTCACTGCCGGAATTTCCGCATTGCATCGGCTTGATCTGCGCGCCGCAGGCACGTGCGGAAGGCGACGTCATCACCAACGTACGTCTGCGTTGGCCCGTTGTCGATTTCAAAGTGACGCATGTGCACGTGCAGGGCGAGCAGTGCCCGTCGGACGTGGTGGCGGCCATCCGGCAGCTGGATGCCGATCCAGATGTGGATGTGATCATCGTGGCGCGTGGCGGCGGCGCTTTCGAAGATCTGATTGGCTTTTCCGATGAGAACGTGGTGCGCGCCGCGGCGGCGGCCCACACTCCCCTGATTTCCGCCATCGGGCATGAGGACGATTGGACCCTGCTGGATTTGGTGGCCGACCTCAGGGCCTCCACGCCGACCGACGCAGCGAAGAAGGTCGTGCCGGACGTGCATGAGCAGATGCAGCTGATTCAGGTGAACCTGGACCGCATGCGCGTGCGCATCGACGCCACCGTCTCCAACGAGACCAGGCTTATCGAAGGCTACGCGAACCGTTCAAGCCTCACCCACCCGCTCACCATGTTGGAACCGCATCAGCGTTTCCTTGATGACGCACGCACAAGAATGCGGATCGGTCTGACCCGTATTCTTGACGACGCGAGCCTGACCATCGAGAAAGCGCACGCGTCGCTGACCGCGCTGAGTCCGCAATCCACGCTTGACCGCGGGTACGCGGTGGTGCAATGCGCCGACGGGCATGTGCTTGACGACGCGGACAAGGTGAAGACGGGCGACCAGCTGACCATGACCTTGAAGCACGGCATCGTCGTGTCTGAAGTGAAAACCGTAACGAAGGAGTAGCACATGAGCAACGAAGCAGCACCGGCATCCAGCCTGACCGACAAGGAACGCGAAGCAATCGCGCAGATGCCATACGAGGAGGCGCGCGACAAGCTCATCCAGGCCGTGCAGGCGTTGGAGGCGGGCGGCCTGAACCTCGACCAGTCCATGCGGCAGTGGGAGATCGGCGAGGCGTTGGCCAAGCGCGCGCAGAGCCTGCTTGGCGAGGTCCGAGCCAAGCTCGACGCCGCGCAGGCAGAGCAGGCCACCGCGGCCAACACCGCAGGCACGCAAGACAATCTGGCCTGAGCATCCGTCGCGGCACAGCCGCTCCCCTCACCTACGGACGTTCCACCGGAACGTCCGTCAAACGGCTTGAGCCCGAACAATCAGGTCCGATTACCCGTCATGTCGAGTCCATATTGTGTGTACAATGGTGACTCGTTGCCTCAGTAGCTCAGTGGATAGAGCACTTCTCTCCTAAAGAAGGTGTCGTAGGTTCGATTCCTATCTGGGGCACTTTTTCATATCCCCGTACATTGTCGGCGCGCATCGCCATCGGCAGCATCCAAGATCAATCGCACGTCCGCAATCCGGACAACACCATCTCACCGCCACCCTCCAGCACAGGCACAATGAGCCTCCCTCTATTATAGTGGCAAACGGATACTTAAGCGGTTGAGTGAATGTATCCAAAAGGTTCCCCCTTCTGCTATGGAAGCATCGGAAAGCAACCGCACAACCCATACATCACCTTTAGAAGACCAAGGGATCAGCATGCAAGACATACCATATTCTTCTATTGCGGAACGGCTGGCGCACACGAATCCGGTAGGACAGTTGCCCGGACCGCTCTCCTACAAGCTGCTCGACCAGTTCACCATGCCGATGCTGCCCACAGAACCGCAATGCACGAACGTCATCGCCTGCATCCGATATTCGAATAACATGCCGGTCGTCACCGTCTAGCCACGGACTTAGCCGACCCGCACAATCGCCAGCAGCGCCTTGTGGTCGCTGCCGTCCACTTTGACTGTGCGCACCTGTCCGGCCTGCATGCCGGAATCCAGTACGATATGGTCGATTCCGGCGAACGACGGCACGTAATCGACATTCGCAGGCCATGAGAATTTCAATCCCTCGCCGGCCTGACGGGAGGCGTCGGAGAAACGGTTTCCCAGAATGTTGCGGAACGGCGTATGGTCGTACGTCGCGTTGAAATCACCCATGAAAACGTACCGTCGGCTAGTGTCGAAACGTAGTTTCGCCAGTTCGTCGAGCGACCGCTTCCACTGCTGCCAGTAATCGTTCGTCGGCGACGTGGTATGCACGGATACGAAACGCACCTGCGTGGCTCCCCCATTGAACGAAACGGTGCCGCCCGGCATGAACGACGCGCTCGAATCGACATCGTCATCGGAAGGGTCGTCAAGCGGACTCGCCGACCAAAGGCCGTTGCCGTACACGCCGTCCGAACTCGACACCTGCGCATAGGGCAGATACGAGGCGATGCCGGCACGGTTCAGATCGTCCACGAAAGCGTCGGTCGTCTCCTGCAACGCAAGCACCTCGACGTGTTCGCTGCGCACCAGATCCACGATCTCACGCGCATCGGCGCGCCCTTTGTACACATTGCACGTCATCAGCCGCGCGTAGCCGTCATCCGTGTTGACGGTTTCGCCGGACGCCGCCGCGACTGCGGCACGTGGCAGTTTCGAAGGCTGGTAGAAGAACGGATACTGCCAGAACGCCTGCAACGCAATCGCCAGAACGGCCATCACGATGGACACCGTACGTTTGGAGACGATGGCGCAGACGAGCGCGATTACGGCGAGCAGCGTGAACCATGGCACTAGGGAGACGACGATCGGCATATACGGCAACGCCTGCAGTTCTTCCGGCAGAATGTGCGTGACAGTGCCCAGCAGCGCGGCGAGCGCGAATATGAAGGCAATCACCGCGCAGATGAAGTTGCGTACGCGATGCGTTTTCGTCTTATTCAGCGTGCGTAGCGGCTTGACCGGTCTCGTTGCGGCCGGTTTTGCTTTAGCCCGATTCGCTTTGGCCGACGCTTGCGATTTGCCCGTTGCCGGCCCTTGCGGCTGGCGTGTTTTTGCCTGAGCCATACCATTCCCTTGTTTTTTCGGAACGCACGTCCGCGACCATCCATGTCCGCCCGTGTCCGTTTATGTCCGTTCCGTTGATGTTCCGACGGTTTCCTTCACGCCTTCGGCTTAGTCGTCGAGGCCGAGCTCGTGGCGGATGCCGTCGATGATGATGCGGCTGGCGGTGGTGCCGCGTTCACGCGCGTTTTCCTGCAGCATCATTTTCAGATCGGATGGAATTTTGAAACTCATGAGCACACGTTCGCCGTTGCCGTTGCCATTGCCACGGCTGCGGGTGTCCTGCACGCTGGTCAGCGGAGCGGTGGACGCTGCCTTCGCACCACCGTTCGGTTTTCTAATGGCCATCAGGCGATCGCCTCCTCAAGTTCGCTGTAGACATCCTCATACCCGTTGAGATTGCTGGGGAATGCATGGCCGATTACCTTCTGCATGCCCACCCTCTTGGGTACCGAGGCATCGAAGACGCTGGCGCCGCGTTCGCGGATGAGATTGACCGCGTTGCCCGCCAGCTTGTTGTTTTCCACTTTGAGCAGCAGCAGCGCGTACGGTTTGCCGGCCGCGTCGAGGCTTTCCGCGGTTTCGAGCGCATGACTCAGTTCGAATGGCCCCTGGGTGGCCGGAACGATGACGAAATCGGCCACATCGCAGGCCACATCCACCACGTTGCCGGCCGGCGGGCAGTCGATGATGACGAGTTCGTCATCCGCCATGGTTTTGCGCAGTCGTTTCAGTTTGCCGATATTGGCGGAGTCCACGGTGAACGGCAGGGTTTCGCCGGCGTCTTCGGCGTCGCCCGCCCATGTGGTGGCGTCGCCTTGCGGATCGGTGTCCAGCACGGACACGTTGCGGTTGTGCCGTGCGGCCGCGGTGGCCAACGCCATGGCGGTGGTGGTTTTGCCGCTGCCGCCTTTGAGGTTGATGACCGAGATGATCATGAAGGTTCCTCCGCTTCGACAATCAATTTATATAAGACGTATATACTTTTTATATATTGGATAGACGACAGTCACGCTGACGGCGTAACGGCATTGGCAATGTAAAAGATAGTGGCGACGCGCTCTTGCCAGTTGCTTTGACGGGTAACGAAAATCCCGAGGAGCTCAGCTCAACTCGGGATTCGAAAAGAGTAAACGCGGCGACTTGCTACTCTCCCACACCCTCTCGAGTGCAGTACCATCGCCGTGCTAGGCCTTAGCTTCCGGGTTCGGAATGGGACCGGGCGTCTCACCTAGGCTATGATCACCGCAAGAGAAAACAATACGCGAACATGCGGCAATCGGCAAACTTCGGCGTGTCGCGCACTGCAATCGCATTCCCCAATCGCCAATGATCGCCAGTAATCGCGCGAATGCCGGCAATCGCAATGCATATGCGCTACAGTCGAAGCAATGCCGCAACAATTGCGGCGTGCTTACGAAAGAAGGCCAGCAATGACGATCGCCTCCTGCGGTTCCGTTTCCGCAACCACTTTGGGTCTGCCGAATTCCACTGCGATTCCCGCCGAGAAGGCGAGGCTGCCGAAAGGCCTGTTCGTGGCGAAGATTCCGGTTTCCGCCAAAACAAAGCAGCGATTGGCGAACGACATCGAATCAATCACCATGCTGTCGCTGCTGCAGGCGCGCAACACGAAGCTTGCCGCCGGTACGCGCGTGCCGGAAATACTGGTGATCGGCCTGCGTTTGCACGAACCAAACGCCGCCGTTCCGACGGATATCGTCGAATTGATTGCGATGCAACGCAAGTCGGGCATGCTGTTCGTTTGCGTACGCGACGCCGATTTCGAAGGCACGACGCGTCAGGAGTGCGCGTTCGCCGTCCGTCGAGCGCTGCCGGCACGTGCCGGGCACACGACCACATCCAAGGTGTTCGCTTCCGATTGGCAGCCGGCCGGCGAGGCCACGCTGAACGCCACGGATCCGGCGGTCGATTCCATGGACGCCTTGTGGGAGTCGCTATGCTCGCAGGTGATTCTAGACGACCCCTCCCCCATCGACGTGAACACGCGTCTTGCCCGACGCATGCAGATTGCACAGCTCACCGCGCAGGTCGACAAGCTCACCCGCGACCATCAGCGTGCCAAGAATCCCGAACAGCGCAATGAAATCTACGCGAAACTGCACAAGATGAAGCGCCAGTTGGAGGAACTGCAAGGGCAATAATACCGCCATAATACAAAGCTCGGCTGTAATCGTTGTGATTGCATGCGATTACAGCAACCGCAACGCCTACAGCCGAGCCGTAAGCGAGGTTTGGCAACGTGACCAAAGCGCGCTCTCAACAACGCGCCACAGCCGCGAAGCCGCTAGAAACCAAGTCTGGTGCGGCCGAACTGGTCAAGCCAGCGCAGAATCGCGCCTTCACGCAGCGCCCACGGGCAGATTTCGATTTCCTTGACGTCAAGCGCCTTCATGATCTCATCGATCACCAGGCCGCCGCCGACGATCTGATACGTGCGTTCCGGCGTGACGCCCGGCAATGCGGTACGCTGGTCCGGGGCGATGGCCGCAAGACGCGGTAGCCAATCCTCGAGCTGGTCGATCGTCATGATCGACGTGTCCACACGGCCCGGTTGGCGCATCACCGCACCGGCGAGACGGGCCAGGGAGCGAATCGTCTTCGACGTGCCCACGGCATGCATCGGATGCTTCGACTTGGGGAACGCCTTGACCATTGGCTCGAGGATCTTGCGGATGTTCTTGCGGGCAGCTTCCAGATCGTCATCATCCGCGACGCCGCTTTCCGGCAGGAACTCGCGCGTCACGCGGCCTGCGCCGGCAGGAACGGACAGTGCGACTGTCGGATCCTCGTCGGAGCCCATGGCCACTTCGAGCGAGCCGCCGCCGATGTCGATGACGAGCAAACGGCCGGCATCCCAGCCATACCAACGGCGGGCGGCCAGGAAGGTGAGTCGGGCCTCATCCACGCCGGACAGCACGGTGACCGGCTGGCCGATGGCCTCTTCGATCTTGCGTAGGATCTTGCCTCCGTTCGGCGCTTCGCGTAGTGCGGAAGTGGCCAGGACCAGCAGCTGGGTGATTTCGTATTCTTC
>OMAA01000911.1_pt1 | contig 11960 bp, 10 predicted proteins | sample 1674191 | NCBI WGS metagenome assembly OMAA01 (sample SAMEA103958152, study PRJEB25191) | human gut metagenome | biome: human-associated habitat [ENVO:00009003]; feature: intestine environment [ENVO:2100002]; material: feces | place: Germany | collected 2013/2015
GGCGGCGAATGAGCATATCGCGCTGGATGATGGGGAGGAATGTGTCTGCGTCCAGTCCATTTCCTACTCCCTGTTGTGCCGGTGGTTCCGGGCGGCGGTGCTGCCGCTGGACAGGGAACTGGAAACGGCCCTGTTCCACCGCCTGGACGCCAAGCGGTGCGCCGTCTGCGGGGCGCTGTTCACCCCCGGCTCCAACCGGGCCAAATACTGCCCGGAATGTGCCGGACGCATGAAGCGTATCAAGGCCGCCCAGCGCAAGCGCAAACAGAGGGCTAAGTGTCACGCTTTAGGGGCCGAAAACCCCTTGTAAATCAAGGCTTTTTTCGAGGGTGTCGCTGGGGGCCTGATAGATTTATCCTCTGGCCCCCAAAACGGCCCTCTAAAGGCATACAGACCCCTGAAATAAACCCCAAGGAGGAAGTCTATGTCAGACAATCGAAAATATTACTACCTCAAGCTGAAAGAAAACTTCTACAACAGCGAAACGATGGTTATTTTGGAGAGTATGCAGGATGGCCTGCTGTACTCCAATCTGCTGCTGAAAATGTACCTCATGTCACTCAAAAGCGGCGGTATCCTCATGCTCAATGACCATCTGCCCCACACGCCCCAGACCATCGCCACCTTTACCCGCCATCAGGTGGGGACGGTGGAACGGGCCTTGAAGGTGTTCGTTGAATTTGGCCTTGTGGAGATTTTGACCGACGGGGCCTACTACATGGCCGACATCCAACTGCTGATCGGCCAGTCCTCTACCGAGGGGGAACGGAAAAAGAAAGAGCGTATGCGATTGAAGCGTCAAAAACTGCTCCCATCCGGCGGGGCGGACATTTGTCCACCATATAGCCGGGGGGACATTTGTCCACCAGAGATTAGAGATAAGAGATTAGATATTAGAGATAAGAGTATAGAGAATAGAGAGAGTGAGAGCGCCCGCGCCTATGGCCGTTACCAGAATGTTTTCCTGACGGACGAGGAACTGGCAGACTTGCAGGCCAGCTTTCCCACCGTATGGGGCCAGTACATCGAAAAGCTGTCCGAGTACATGGCTTCTACCGGCAAGCGGTATCAGAGCCATGCCGCCACCATCCGGCGCTGGGCCGGTGAGGACGCGAAAAAGGCGGCCCCGCCCACCCGCAACCGGGATTACAGCGTAAAGGAGGATGAAACCGTATGATTGAGATTACCGCAGAAATCCGGGCGCTGATCGACAAGGCAGCCGCCGGTGTGGAACTGGCCGGGGACGAGTACATAGACCCGGCAGACGGCCTCATTCACTGTAAGAAGTGCGGCGGCCAGAGGCAGACCGTTGTGCCATGCTTTGGGAAACCGGGCTACTTCATGCCCCGCTGTATCTGCCAGTGCCAGCGGGAGGCCGAGGAACAGCGCAAGGCCGCCGAGGAACGGCAGCGCCGCATGGAGCGTATCAAGCGCCGGAAGGCCCAGGGCCTGCAAGACCGCTATCTGTACGACTACACCTTTGCCAACGACAACGGCCAAAATCCCCTGATGGACAAGGCCCGCGCCTATGTGGAGAACTGGAAGGAGGCTTACAAGAACAACACCGGCTTGCTGCTGTTTGGGGATGTGGGAACCGGCAAGTCCTTTTTCGCCGGTTGTATCGCCAACGCCCTGCTTGACCGGGATGTGCCGGTGCTGATGACGAACTTTCCCACCATCCTGAACCGCCTGACGGGGATGTTCTCCGAGGACAGGGCCGACTTTATCGCCAGCTTTGACGAGTACGACCTGCTCATCATTGACGATTTGGGTGTGGAGCGCAGTACCGAGTATGCGATGGAGCAGATGTTTTTCGTCATTGACAGCCGCTACCGCAGCCGCAGGCCCATGATCATCACCACCAACCTGAAGCTGGCCGAACTCAAAAACCCGCCTGACCTGGCCCACGCCCGTATCTATGACCGTATCCTGGAACGGTGCGCCCCGATCCTCTTTGCCGGGAAGAACTTCCGGGAGGAAAACGCCGGAGCCACCAAGCAGGCGGCAAAAGACATTGTAAACCGTAAGCATGAGTAATTTTGTGCCGGACGGTGCAGCCCTGCCCGGAGAAAGGAGCGCCATGAGCGAAGAAACCCGTACCATGCAGACCGCAGACACCACTCCGGCCAGAGCGCCGGAGGACGCCCCCGCGCTGGTAAAGAAAATCGGCAAGACCACCTACAAGGTGCGCGTCCATTTCAGCGACACCAGCACTGAAACCATGAGCGACAAAATCAAGCGTATGCTCAAAAACGAGATACAGCAGATGTGACCGGCTGATAAAGCCAGCCGCCTTGTGTTAAACTGATGATGGTACACACCAAAACTTTTAGCCAAGGAGGACATGAAAATGCTGTACACAGAAAAAGAGAAAAATGAGATTGAGCGCGTCCGCAAAGTGTTTGAGAAACATATCCAGCAGATGACCGCTTATGATTTGGTTTGGTCGGACAAGGTCGGCTATGTGTGGCTGGCAATATCTATCGACCCGGTCTATATTGACACCGGCAACTGGATAGAGTCCGCTGCTGGCCTTTGTTATGAGTGCTTGAATGATATAGCACTGGATGTTTTTGGAATGACCGGAAACGACCATGACTTCGAGGACGCCGATCCGCTGGAACTGGCCGAGATTAAGCGGCGCTGGAAACCCTATATCGACCAACTGCCGGAATATGCGTACCTTTGCGACGAACTGTTAAGCAGGAGAAAATAACCCATCCGCAAAAGTGTCAGGAGCTAAAATCTGCTTCTGGCACTTTTTTGTGGCTTTTTTGTGAATTTGATTAAAAAGTCCTTGACAACTCGTTTCGGGGGACACTCGAAAAAATATCCCCTTTCATATTTCAACGGACAGTTTCGAGCAAAAACTTGGTACCTGCTCAGAAAAAATTTCTCTCTCACTTTACAACGGACATTTTATTCGCAGATTAGCGGGTAAGGCGGGAATAAAATTTCCAAGCCGGAAAGTGCCTCCCAATTTACAACGGACACTTTTTAGGCTAAACGCAGGTATGGCAGCAAAATATTTTTGAACCGAATTCCCCTCCTACTTTACAACGGACAATATTTTATGGATTGGGGGGGGATCTCCAAAAAAATCTTTTCACTTTACAACGGACATTTTCTCCGAGAAAAACAAGGGTCTGCTTGAAAAAAGTGAAAATAAAAATGCTCCCGGCCTTGGAAAAAGCGGAAGCATCGCGTTCTGCGGATATGAGATTTTAGAGTGCAGCAAGCACAGCCGCTGTCCGTACACAGCGGCGAAATGAGCGTTCCGGCCTGTCTGCCAGTCTGCTCATTTGTTCTTGTTGGGAGCACCCAAACCCCTATAAAAACGCCACTTTGTTGTTGTAGAAAGGAACTGAAAAGTATTACCGCTTCAAGTTTGAAGAAATCCGCTTTTCCGATGAGAAAATGGTGACTTTGGTGGAAAAGATCGGATGTCATAATTTAACAAGAAATCGTGCTCGTAGGATGAAAGGATAAGTCGTTTTTAGAAAAGCGCTCAAGAAGTGCTCGTTCACAAGTTCTAAAAATAAACCATACGCAACCGGATTGACAGCAAAAGAGGTCTGGAGTTGTACTCCAGGCCTCTTTTGCTGTGCATACGGATAAGAGCTATCATACCTCTGCTTTTACATTCAGTCTTAAAAGCGGAGCCTGACGAAAACGCCAATATTTGCCAGGAAGAGCATAGATGCCGACCAGGATTAAATACAGTTTTTTGGGGAGTCTAGGACCCCTCATTTTTTCTTCACTGTATCGCGGTCAATAGGGCTTCTTTCAGCTTCTGTTCGATACTGAGGAGTTCTGTTTCGACATTCTGGCGGGCGGCGCGGCCCTCCTGCTGGATCTTGATGGTTTCCTCAATGGTGGAAATCAGATCCGCGTTGACCTTTTTCAGCGTTTGCAGATCCACAATGCCGCGCTCAGATTCTCTTGCCACTTCCGTGCTGTTCTGCCTGAGCAGTTCTGCGTTTTTGGTGAGCAGGGTATTGGTGGCGTCGGAGACGCTTCTCTGCATTTTCAGCACGCTCTCCTGCCGGTGAAGCCCCAGGGCAATGACAATCTGGCTCTTCCACAGCGGAATGGTGCTGAGGATCGCCGTCTGGATCTTATCCACCAGCATTTTGTCGTTGTTCTGGATGAGGCGGATCTGCGGCGCTGTCTGGATAGCGACGGTCTTGCTCAGCTTCAGGTCGTGGATCTTTTTTTCAAAGCGGTTTACCGTGTCCTCGAAATCCCGCACCACCTGGGCGCTCATGGCGTCGCCCTTGGCCGTCGCTTCGGCGTGGAGCTGCGGTAGGGTAATTTCCTGCAATTCCTTCAGCTTTTCTTCGCCTGCGGCGATGTAAATTTGCAGTTCCCGGAAGTATTCCAGGTTTTTTTCATACAGCCCGTCAAACATGGTGATGTCCTTAAGCATCTGCATCCGGGCCTGATCCAGCTGCTGTTCGATGCGGTCGATCTGCACCTCCAACTTTTCATACCGCTGCATGAACTTTTTAACGGCCCGGGAGGCGTTTTTCAGAAACGGGAGTTTATCCAAAAAGCCCTCGTCCAGTCCGTCCACATCCACCTCTTTGACCTTCAGCACCAGATCCGACATCAGCTCCCCCACATAACCGCTGTCCTTGCTGCGCACCTGTGTGAGGATATTGTCGGAAAAGCTGGAAATATTCCGCTGCGCCCCCACGCCGTACTGAAGCACGGCCTGGGAATCGATCAGGTCAATGCTATTTTTGACCTCCTCCACCCGTACCCTCTGCTCCGGGCTCAATTCTTCCACCTGAGCGCGCACCGCTTCCACGCTCGCAGGCTCCTGTACTTGAAGGGCGGTATGGCCGCTGCTCTGCATCAAAGTATCCAGTGTGATATGCTCTGCCATCTTTTATCTGCTCCTTCCCGCTATGAAAGCGCTTTAATGATCCTGTCCATGGTATTGGCATCCGGCATGGGCGCTACCTGCGTCAATTCCTCGGCAATACCGGACACCCCGAAATGGGCTGCATCCGTGGGGGTATCGTATACGCCAGTACGGAACCCATGCTTTTCCCAGGCCAGTCGCTGGATGTCCTCATCCAGCAGGGCATCGATCCCCGCCGTACCGGCCTCATCCAGGGCGATATACACATGGGAGGACCAGACGGTGGGCGTCGGGTACATCATCACAATGTCCCCCTTGATCTGCTCCCAAGTATCCGGGTTCTCCACGGCGAATTCCAGCAGCTGGTTTTCATAGCCGGCGATCAGAGGCTTGGCGCCCATGCCGGTCTTCAGAAACTGATCGAACAAATCCGAGGAGGAGCTTTCCATATACCCCAGCTTCTGAAAAATATTTTGCAGCCGGGGCAGGATCTCCGCCAGATTGCTTTCGTCCGCCACGCCGCCGCAGAGGGTATTGGCCAAAAGCCCGGCGAACATATTGCCGGAATTGGATTTGGTCGGGTCGGTGGTGCCCACGGAAACACTGCCGTAAAGCTGGGGAAGGCCGATTTCCTCCCAGGTTGTGCCGGCTTCTATGGTCTCGGTCAATTTTTCCATGTCCACCGTGTATACGCCGTTTGTAACGACAGCAAGCCCGCTGTCGACCAAGGCCTGCGCCACGGCGCTGCGGGTATACAGGACGATAGGTGTATTGAGGATGATCTCGCTTTTCACCGGGTCTCCATGAACCTGCTTATACAGTTCCAGAGCCGTCTGATTGGAGGGGAATAGGAAATCCCGCCCCTCGGCGTCGTCGGTGACCATATCGATGGAACCTGCCTTGGCGTAGTCGATGACCAGCCGATACCTGTCCCGCAGGATATCCTGTACCTCCTCGTCTTCCAGCAGGCCGATTTTTTCGCCGCCCACATAACCGTTGATTTCAGTAACGGTTTGGCTATTACTGATGAATACATAGGCAGCGGCGGCTATGATGACAGCTGCCAGGATGCCCAGCCCAATGAGCTTGGTTTTCATTTTCCGCCCTCCATTTTCAAGGTGCTTTTCAGGAGTTCGATATCTGCCTCGATATCCAGCAGCTCGCCCTGCATCAGATGGGCAAACTGCTTTTCAAAGGCGGAGTTCAGCACCGGCAGGGCCTCCGCCGTCTTTTGCAGAATATCGGCGACCTCCCCCGAATGAAGCTCCGTCTCCTGGAAATCCACATATCTTGTCAGCAATTTGGCGGCCGTATCCAGATAATAGGTAAAGAAGCGGCGCGCCAGCTTAATTTTGTCTGGATTTTCCTCCAGATAGGTTAGGATCCGGGCCCCGGTAGCATATAGAGCCTGCGCATCCTGCCGCACAGAGGAAGTTTTGATCTCTTTTACTGCTTTATCAATGTCTGCCAGGTCCGCCTGGGCATCGTCCAAAAGTTGCCGGATCTCTTCACCGCCAGGCATAGATTCCACATCAATTCCCGCGATTTTCCGGCTGGGCTTGAGCAGGAAAAACAGTCCGAAATAGATGCCGACACACAGCAGGATGCAGACAATCAGATTCCAATGGAAAAATAGGAACAGTAGCAGGAAGACGATTGCAGCAGCAAAGGAGGAAACGAGCATTCGCGAAGTCTCTTTCATCAGTTATACCCCTTTACGCTGCGGAACGCCTCCGTCAGATTCTCCCGGCCGTCGAACACCCGGGCATTGGTATACCGCGCCAGCTCCTCCAGTTGGGTTTCGTCAGCGTCTCCAAACATGATGGAGAAGACCGGGACCTCAGTTCCAAGCCCGGCGTAAGCCGCCTCAAAATCGGACAGGGACCCGCTGGACTGCCCGTCGGTGAGCAGGATGATCGCCGGCGTATACTGCGACAGATCATATTCTCCCAGCAGCTCAATCCCCCGCACGGCGGCCGCGTACATATCGGTACCGCCGTCTACTTCCTGGTTTTCCACTTTGTCATAAAGCGCTTCCAGCTCGCTGCCGTTGCCTGTGGCCGTATAAGTGTCGATCACGCCCCCGTTAAAGGGAATAAGGATATTCACCTCGTTTTCTGATGCCTGCAAGAAGTTTTTCCGGGCGTTCTCCTGGATGAGCAGCTGCTCCATGGCCTGAACCAGCTGTTCATTTCCCTCGCCGCTCATGCTGCCGGAGTAGTCCAGGCAGTACACGGTAAGGGAAGGCTTGCGGAAATCGGTTTGGTATAGATTTAGGCATTCAAACAGAACATCGGCAGCTGGCATTTTGATGGGGGAGAGCACCCGGTCGGGCTGCAGGCCCCAGTCGGCCCGGAATACATCCTTGTTTTTCTCCGAAACCCCGGTGTAGCCAGAACGGCGGCCGGTGCGCTGGATCTCGTCCTGCACATCCTCCGACAGCAAGTATTCCTGCAATTTTAAAAACAGTTCCTCCTGGCCATCGTCCCCTTTGTCCACATAGCCCAGGGGCGAATCCGCCAGCGAAAGACCGTCATAGGGGTACACTACATACAGCGGCTCCTCGCCACGCTCTTCCAGTTCCCGGTTGGCCTGGATGACCAGGCACTCGTAGTTCACCATAGCGTCATAATCGCCCTGCAAGAACATGTCCTTCAGCCAGTCCGAGCTGCCGGAGGAGCGGTCCACGCCGGAGAGAAGCTCCTGCATTTGCGCCCTCAGTTCGTCACTCTGCAGATCCTCCGATGTGATGACTTCCGGGTTGCCCAGGAGCGCGTACAAAAATCCGATATACGCGCTGGCGCCGGAATTGGACTGAGTGGCGCTGGTCATGCAGAAGCGGAGTTTTCCGTTCCGGATCGCCTCAAGAAGGTCGTTTACCGACACCTCCCGCCCCACAAATCCCAGCTCCTCCGCCAGGCTTTTGCGGATACCGAACACCACCGGCGAAATGGAGATGGATTCCGCGTGCTTGATCCGGTGTTCCGTATCCCCCACCGTCAGCCACAGGCTGCTGGCCGGCCACACGGCGTCATAGGGGATGTCTTCCTCTCCCAGTAGACGCATGATATCCAGCGAGCCCATATAGGTCATCTCAATGCGCACATGCTCCCTGTCGGAAAACTCCTCCAAGATCGGTTCCAGTTCGGAATTTTCCGATCCGGAAACAATACGCAGCACCGAGCTACCACCACCCAAAACCGTGTCGGCTTCACCTCCGTCCGTGCTTCCTACATTGCAGCCGCTGAACATTGTCAGTATCACGAAAATAGACAGCAGACAACCAATAAAGCCCCTTTTCATTTTCATAGTGAGACCCCTTCCTTTGCCAACATTCGTATATTGCAAAGTAAATATTTTTTACAATTACAACAACCCATTATATTTTACAATGCGTCGTGTAAAATCTGCTACCTCAGCAAGGTAAAAGATATGTATATTTGGAGCAGTATGTGGATGGAGGGCATAGAATAAAACAAAGATGCTGAACTTGACGACACCGCAAAAAATAGACGATATCGCAAACAACAAGGCTGAGAAGCATCTTTTCCTAACAGAATGAAAAACGCCACATACAGCGGCAGAAATGCCTCAAAATTGACCCGAAATCACACACAAAAGCGCTGATATATGCCACACCCCCTTTGGCAGAGAGCAATTCTCGATTTCTCTTAAAGATTCGTAATAGGTATTGCAATTATCCCTGATTTGTATTATACTATATTCAAGATGAATTGGAGGTGCTTTGGTGAATACAGTTGGTGAGCGTTTGAAAACCCTGCGCGAAGGGATGGGACTTTCGCAAAAGAAGATGGCTGAGCTGCTGGATGTGACCCAGCCGAGCATCAACCGGTATGAACACGGGAAAGCGGTTCCTATTGAGGTCCTAATCGGGTATGCGGACTATTTTGATGTCTCGATGGACTATATCACCTGCCGCTGTGATGAGCCACAGGGCAAGCTGTATCAGGCACGACCGCCGATCTCCGACAATCCGGAATTGGGGAAGTTTATCGAGATGTGCTTTGACCCACATTCTCCGATGAACGGGTGGTTGAAAGAGGCCCTGTTCCGCATGATGGAGGGTAAACAATGAAAGCTGTGATTTACGCCCGATATTCTTCCGATAATCAGAGAGAAGCAAGTATTGAAGGACAAATCCGGGAGTGTACCGCCTTTGCCGAAAAGAACGGGATCACAGTCCTGCGGCACTATATCGACCGAGCTATTTCCGCTAAGACGGATAACCGGCCTGAATTTCAGAATATGATTAAAGACAGCAATAAAAAGCTGTTTGATATGATCATTGTCTGGAAACTTGACCGGTTTGCCCGGAACCGCTACGACAGCGCCCGGTATAAAGCGCAGCTCAAGAAAAATGGTGTGAAAGTGGTTTCCGCTACGGAGGTCATTTCAGACGGCGCGGAGGGGATTATTCTGGAATCCATGCTGGAAGGTTTTGCCGAGTACTATTCGGTTGACCTCTCCGAAAAAGTCGTGCGCGGCATGACCGACAATGCCTTGAAATGTATGTTTAACGGCGGGACGCTGCCGATGGGGTATGTGATCGATACAGAGCAGCATTTCCAGATCGACCCGGTCACTGCACCGTATATTCTGGACGCTTTCAAACAGTATGACGAAGGCGCAACCATGACGCAGATTCGGGATTGGCTCAACGAGCAGGGCATGAAAAATACACGCGGAAATCCCCTGACCTACAACAGTGTACAGCACTTATTGAAAAATCGCCGCTACATTGGCGAATATCAGTATAGGGACATTCTCATTCCTGATGGCATCCCCGCTATCGTACCGAAAGACCTTTTTGACCGGGTACAGGCCAAAATGGAGAAAAACAAGAAAGCCCCGGCCCGTCACAAGGCCGAGGACGATTATCTGTTGACGACCAAGCTGTTCTGCGGCTACTGTGGGGCCTATCTCTGTGGCGAGAGTGGCACCAGCCACACAGGGAATGTCCATCACTACTATAAGTGCGTGTCCGTCAAGAAGAAGCGCACCGAGTGCCACAAGAAGTCTGTCCGCAAAGAATGGATTGAAGATTTGGTAGTCAGCGAAACCATGAAAATGGTGATGGACGATGAGGCGATAGAGGCCATTGTGTCCATGCTGATGGACTTGCAGGACAGGGAGAATGTCAATCTTCCCCTCTATGAACAGCAGTTGCGGGAGGCGGACATGGCCATTCAAAATCTGTTGAATGCCATCCAGCAGGGAATCTTAACCAAGTCCACGAAAAGCCGTCTGGAAGAACTTGAGGCCACAAAAGAGGAATTGGAAACCAAGATTGCCTGCGAGAAGCTGGCAAAGCCCAAGGTCAGCGCCGAGTTTATGACTTTCTGGCTCCAACGCTTCCGCAAACTGGATGTACGGCAAAAGTCCCACCGTAAGATGCTGATTGACACTTTTATCAACGCCATTTTCCTGTACGATGACAAAATGGTGATAACCTTCAACTACAAGGAAGGGACAACGACCATCACTTTTGATGACCTCAAAACCGCATTGGCCGATCAGAAAACAGGTTCGGATTTGGATTGCTCAACTGCACCAAAAAAGTTCGGAGCCTTGAGGGCTCCGAACTTTTTTTGAGGAACCGGGAACAGGACTTGAACCATTCAAGCTCCGTTATCCGCACCAAAAAAGTCTAGAGCCTTGAGGGCTCTAGACTTTTTTTAAGATTAGAGAACAGGACTTGAACCATTCAAGCTCCCCAGGCTGAGCCTGGACGCGATTCGCGCTCCGGGATTTTTGAAAGACTCAAGTCAAGAGGCCCGCGACCGAGAAAAGCTGTCCGCCTTTTATTATGGGAGAGTAGGCTGAGCCTGGACGCGATTCGCGCATCGGGCCTGATAATTGTTTTGACTTTTCGGCCCGCGCTAGCAGTGGAAGAGAAATGCTTCCTATTCCAGCTGGAAAAACACCGTCTATTTGTGAGGTGAGAGAATTGTCCGGTGAGATTGAAACCAAGCGCCTGCTGCTTCGCACTTGGCGTATGAGCGATGCACAGGTGCTGTATCAGCTTTGCCTTGATCCTGAACTGCGGCGGTCGGGAATTCACTGGTATGAGAGCGCAGAAGAAAGCGGGCAAGTCCTGCGGCGTTGGAAGGATAACCCGGAGGCGCGGGCCATCGTGCGCCGGGAGGACCAGCAGCTAATCGGCATGATTTCGCTGGAGCACATGAATCGCTATCCGCAATACAAGGAACTGGAATACGCTATTGCGGCGCAGGAACGGGGAAACGGGTATGCGGTCGAAGCGGTCGAGGCGATGCTGCGGTACGCATTTTTGCAGCGCGATATTTCTGTAGTGGCAGCCTGGGTGCGGGCGTTCAATCAGCCAAGCGTCCGTGTGCTGCAAAGATGCCGCTTTACCCACGAGGGAACCCTGCGCAGACACGCGCGGGACAAGGGGGATACTCTGTGCTACTCCATTCTGAAAGAGGAATGGATGGAAAGCCAAAAAGAAAATTTAAAATAAAGAAGCAGCGTATCCCGTGAGGGAGCCGCTGCTTCTTTTGCGATTTATACCCAATGCTGTTTCCGGTATAGAGCTGATAGTAGCGGGTTTTCTTCTTGATTAATAAAATGTGGAAATCAAAAATGTTGCACTCATACTATATGGAGGAAAATTATGGGTGGGGACATAGAAAAATTTTGTTATGCGGCAACCGTACGCTCTCCACCCTTTCCCCAGGACCTTGTGAAAAAGTGCGGAGGGAAAGATGGGGGATTTTCACCCTTTCCCCGTTTGATTGTGAAAAAAAGGATGCGCCTTAAAAAAGGCGCATCCTTTTCTGTATGGGTATCTAAAATCAAGGGAGAGGCTATTGTGATGCAGACCACTTTTGCAGCGCCAGCATCGCTTTGGCAAGCTGGTGGCCGATCCAGACAAACAAGCCCATCGCGGCCAGGTAGTCCAGAAAGAAGAAAATGAGCGGCTCCTCAAAGTCGAAAAAGACAAACTGTGACTGCAGAAACAGATAGGTGGGGATGGAACGGTGGAAAAAGGCGTAGAGTCCATACAGGGCGGCGAGTGCCCCGGCCACCTGCAGCACCCTGCGGCGGG
>OMAA01000912.1_pt1 | contig 11960 bp, 3 predicted proteins | sample 1674191 | NCBI WGS metagenome assembly OMAA01 (sample SAMEA103958152, study PRJEB25191) | human gut metagenome | biome: human-associated habitat [ENVO:00009003]; feature: intestine environment [ENVO:2100002]; material: feces | place: Germany | collected 2013/2015
CCCCACTCTTCTTTCGCATAACGTCCGATCAGTACTTCTTCTTCCGGCTCTTTCTTTGAATCTGCTATAGAGTCCACTTTCTCGGAGATCCAGTCAGGGGCGTTTACATCATATAACTCGCCACCCTCGCAGCTTGACAATGCCATCAACCCCAAGGTGATGGAACAGCAAACGTATACTAATTTTCTGAGTATTCTCATTGTCTTAAATTTTAATAGGTTTGTTTATTTGCTTAAGTCAACAACCGGACGAACTGTCCATCCATTTTCACTGAAATAAGTAGAGTTGTCTGTGCTGAAGTTCGCGGAGTTACCACTCAAATTGGGGTTCTTGTTCAACAACTGCTGTACGATGGGCAGGAATTCGTGTCCGGGTAAGTAAGTGTCGAAAGAACTTTTCAGTTCGGGATCGGTTGCGATATCGTTGTAGTTTACAGGGTCCTTGGTTCCGATTAAAGAACGGCGTACGACGCTGTGTTCCTTGAGTTGTTGCAAACGGTCATTTTTATAGAAGAATCCCCAGCGGATAAGATCGAATCCGCGTCCGAACTCGCACCCGAATTCCTTCGGACGCTCCACATTGGCAATCTGCTCGAAGAGTTTGTCGGCTGTAGGGAAGTCAGCCAGTTCAAGGTCGGGCAAGTCAGCACGGTTGCGCACTTCGTTAATCCAGTCGATGGCCTGTTGTGTGGGGCCGTTGACTTCGTTTTCACATTCGGCAGCACGGAGCAGCACGTCGGAGTAGCGCATCAGACGCAAGTTGATTCCATCGTGTAAACCTGTAATAACGGTGCTATAGAGTCCGGTACGGAGGTTTGTGAACTTGGCGATGGGCAGACCACCGTATGTGTTGTTGGTTACGATGTTGTCAGTGGCTGTAAGCTTGTTCGTATAAGCTACATTACCGAACTCGAAATCTTCCCAGTCGGATTCATAAGTACCGATGGTCCAGTACAGACGCGGGTCGAGTTTGCCGTCAGTAGTACGTTCTGCTTTGAAGAGATGGTAGAGCCACGGGGAAGCCGAGATGTCTGCCCAACCACCATAATTGCCGGGAGCGAAGTTACTCTCGATGGCCGAACCTTGGGTGGCATTCGGACTGGTGTTCACCGGAGTCCACTCGTCATCGGTTCCTTGTGATTCCAAGTCGAGGAATTGCACTTCGAAAAGGCTTTCCTTGTTGTTCTCATAGGCAGGACCTTCACGAAAGTTGTCGCCATAGTTATCCATCAGTTCATAAGTACCATATTTTTTGCCGATAATGTCTTTCAGTACAGTAAGGGCGTCTTTGAATTTATGGCGTACCATGAGCGCACGGGCATAGTAACCGGCTGCGGCACCACAGGTGGCACGTCCTTTTTCCCATTCGCCACCTTGATCTCGTGAGGGTAACAATTCCATGGCTTCTTTGAAATCACTTTCCACTTGGTCCAGCACGGCATCATAGGTGCTGTTGCCGGTATAAAGTCCATCCAATGAAGAATAGGTAGCATAATCTGTGATGAGGGGTGGGTTCTGGTAATAACCAACCAGATTGTAGTATGACAGACCGCGCAGGAAGAGCACTTGTCCTTTGATGCGTTTCATTTTTTCGGAAAGCTGGCTGTTGTCTTCATCGCAACGGGAAATGGCAAAATTACATACATTAATGGTATAGTACCATTCGCGCCAGGGCCACCACGTGATGTCCGAGGTTACTTCCGCATTCAGGTCATCGAAAGGCAGATACCATACTTGTGATGAATTCCAGGCTTCATCGCCACGACACACATCAATGGTGTAGCCTACACGGGCGTAAGAACCTTCCATACGGATATGGTTATAGGCGGCAATAACGCTCTCTTCCAAATCATCGGCATTGAAGCCGAATGTGTTTGAGGTTTGCTGGTTGGGATTCAACAGCTCCAAATTATCATTGCAAGAAGCCAATGTGCCTAATCCCAAAATGAGAGCCAATGCATATTTATTGAGTTTCATATTGTTATGTTTTTAGTGATTAGAAAGTGAAATGAACGCCACACATGAAGGTACGTGCGGTAGGATAAGAACAGAAGTTATATCCCGGTGTGAAGGTACCTCCTGCATAGTCCACATTGTAACCTTTGTAGCCGGTAAAGGTGTGCAGGTTCTGTGCCGACACGTAGAAACGTACATCCGATACGTATTTGCCAAACCATTCGTTGGGGAAGTTGTAGCCCAGTTCTATATTGGCAATTTTCCAATAAGCTGCGTTCTGAATTTTGCGGTCGCTGAAGAGATCGTTCCAGGCCAGGCTGGCACTGTTGGTGACATAGGTACGTGGTACGCTGGAAAGATAGGTGCTGCCGTCTTCGCTGAAGCGATTGGCGTCGAGCATGGCTACGTCTTTGTTGCCCCAGCCATAGCAAGAGTTCAGAGAGTTGTGGATGTCGTCGCTAACATGATAGTTGAGTGCACCGAACGTAGCGATGCTCAGGTCGAAACGTTTGTATTCGAAGCGGGCGTTCAAACCGAAATTGATCTTAGGCATACCGCTGCCCAATACTACCTGGTCATTGGCATCTACCTTTCCGTCAGGCTTTCCGTCGGGACCGCTTACGTCCTTATAGAGGCAGTCACCAATCTGGGCACCTTCTTGTGTGGCATGGTTGTCCAGGTCGGCTTGTGTGCGGGCGATGCCGTCATAAACCCATCCGTAGAACTTACCGATTTCTTCACCTACGTTGGTGATGTAGGCACCGGATATATATGAATCGGTACCGAAGCCCAATGAGGTTACGCGGTTACGGACAGTACTTAAGTTAGCCGACACTTCATACTTGAAGTCGTGGTCTCGGTTGCGGTAAGTAGCTGCAAATTCGAAACCTGAATTGTTCATCGAAGCGGCGTTCATTGTTACGGTGGTATTGGATACACCGGCTTGTTCGGGAACGGGAACAGCATAAAGCAGGTCTTCACTGGTGTTCTTGTACCATTCGGCAGTGAATTCCAGACGGTTGTTGAACAAGGCGAGGTCGATACCCACGTTGTAGCTTTTCTTCTTTTCCCAAGAAAGGTTGTTGTCTACGAAAGTGGAAATAGCAGAACCGGTGATGGGCGTGTTGCCAAAGCTATAAGTCATGTTATTACGTGCCATTACAGCCTGATACATGTATTCACCAATGTTTTCGTTACCGAGCTCGCCATAGCTGGCACGTACCTTGAACATGTTGACAATGTTTCTGTTGAAGGGGAAGAAAGACTCCTTGTCGAAACGCCATCCCACAGAAACAGAAGGGAAGGTGCCCCAACGGATATTTTGGGACAAGCGGGAACTGCCGTCGCGGCGCACGGTTGCCGAGAACAGGTAACGGTCATCGTAGTTGTAGTTGATACGCCCGATGTAAGAGAGGATGGTGTGTTTGTATTCGAAGCTTTCAGCGTAAGTGTTGGCGGCATTCTGGAGTTGCAGGAAGTAAGGCTCGGTGAAGTTGACGCCCCAGCCTGTCAGCAAGTCGGTGTTTTCTTCTTCGTAAGTCTGGCCGGCTACCAGGTTAAAATGGTGTTTGCCGACGGTGGCATCATAAGTCAGCACGTTTTCAATCAAAGCATCGGCATAAGAGCGGGTAGCTTTGGTGAGACGTTCGTTGCTTTTGGCCAGATAGACACGGTTGCTCTGTACCCATGCAGGAATCCAGGTGAAGTCCTTGCAATGGGTTTTGCTGTAAGAGAGATTGACTTTATAGTTGAGCTTGTGGTTTTTGCTGTCAATACCGATCATTTTCAGGAGATCCACATCGGCAGAGGCTGTTCCTACAAAGCGGTCTACACGGGTATTGCGCTTTAACAGGTTATTGACTAGCAAGGGGTTGGAAGCTGAAATGTCACCATGTACGGTGTCGTAGTAAACACCATAACCATAAGAGTCATAGTTGAAGTTATTGGCGATCCCTACCAGATTGTCAAGTACCCAAGTAGAGTTGTCGTAGGCTTTGATGGTGGGTTGCATCAGCAAAGTACCACGCAGTATGTTGGTTACGTCTCCATACAGACCTTGAACGTATTCGGAAGCGTTTGACAAACCCATGTTGTCTTGATCGGAGTGAGAGTAAACCAGGCTGGTATGGAACTTGATGAATTTGGTGTCCATCGTGTTGTTGACACGCGCCGTGTAACGTTCGTAGTTGGGACCGGCGCCTTCCAGTGTTCCTTTCTGGTTGTAGTAGTCTAATGAAACATTATAGGTGTTGTGGGCGCCGCCACCGGAGAGATTCACATTGTGATTCTGACGGATACCTGTTTTGAATACTTCTTTAAACCAGTTGGTATTGGTGTTGTCCTGGAAATGATATTTTCCGGTGGTACTGTCCAGCTTGTAACCGCCGGGCAGCGGAGTGTTGGAGTTGGTACATGCCTGACCGATGTATTGGCTGTATTGGTCGGCATCCATTACATCATAGACATTACTGGGGATATAGTCCATACCCACGTAGCCATTGTAGTCTACTTTCAGCGGTTGGTCTTTCTGACCGCGTTTGGTAGTGATGATGACCACACCGTTGGCGGCGCGCGAACCGTAGATGGCAGCGGCTGATGCGTCCTTTAGGATTTGGATGGTTTCAATATCGTTTGAAGAGAAATCGCGGATGGAAGTACCCATGGGGACACCATCGATAACATAAAGAGGAGAAGTGTCACCGAAAGATCCGACACCACGGATGCGGACAGTAGGGTCTGCACCGGGCTGTCCGTCGGAGGTGACTTGTACGCCTGATACTTTACCTTCTAGCATGGTGGAGATATTGGAATGGGATGTCTGTTTCAAGGCTTCCGTGTCTACTACAGCTACAGAACCGGTCAAATCGGATTTCTTTTGTGTGCCATAACCTATGACAACAACTTGTTCCAGCATCTGGTTGTCGGGTTGCAATTGGATAGCTTCAATGATAGCGCGGTTACGAACAGCTACTTCGCGTTCCTTGTAGCCTACATAGCTTATCGAAAGGATAGCGTTTCCGGCAACCTCCAGTTGGAAGTTTCCGTCCACATCGGTAATGGTTCCACCTTGTCCTCCTTTAATTCTGACAGTAGCTCCTGTCAAGGGCTCACCTTGTTCATCGATAACTTGACCGCGAACCTTGATAGCCGGAGATTGTGCCACGGTAGCTATAGCAGGTGTGGGATACACCATCATGCCACCCATAGCACACAGACTAAGCATTACGGAAAATAATAAATGTTTCCTCATTTTTTTAAGTATTAAATTAGTAGATTAAATTGTTGCTGATGTATTGAATTGAGATGTTGGATTATTGTACAATCCAATGTTGAATACTCTAGGTAGACAAACCACAGAGTTTATAAATATGCTGGAGCTATTCTTCATAATATTTAAGATTAGGATTAGACTTTAAAAGCAGGGTTCTCTTCCGAAAGATTGAGCACCGATTGCATGACAAAAGTAAAATTTATGCCGTAAATAGGGGTGGACAAACGGTTTTATAGGGTGGACGAATGGATAATGGAAAAAAATGTATTTATTCCGCTTATAGTTTGCGTCTTTTGGAGGTGGTGAGATAGGCTTAGGAGAAGGCTTTTTTTATATAAAGTCATGTAGCCGGACAACCTGGTGAAGGACTGTCCGGCTACATGAGGGATAAAATACAAATAAAATTCTCTGAAAGGAATTATTTCACAAGTAAAAATCCTCCTTCCGCCTGCATCGTAATGCTGACTTCATCATTCTTTTTTAATGTTATCTCTTCAGCGTGAGGATTTAGTTTTTTATCGTCCTGATAAAGCATCACTTTATCTCCTTTAGTACACATGGGAAGGTTCAACTTTAATTTCAGCGGTTCTTTTTGTGCATTGATTCCGGCTATATACCATTGATCGGCATGCCGGCGTGCCAGTACTACGTATTTGCCCGGATAGCCGTCAATGAATCTTGTTTCGTCCCATGTGGTGGGAACTTGCTTCATGAAATCCAAACAAACTTGGGGGGCATCGGTCAGGTTATTAGGCGCCAACGCAAAATTCTGAATAGGATTTTGGAATAAAACGGCTGTTGCCAGTTGGAATACATCAGTGGTCTTGCGTATGCTTCCGCCGTCATTGTTGCGGTTGAGGCGTTTGTTGAGGAATGTGCCGCCAAACTCCATGCAACCGATGGTGTTGCGGATAAATGGATGCAGACAGGCATTAAATGCTTCTTCATCGCAAAAATGTTGTTGGAAAATCAGGTTTTCCGATGCGAGCACGGCTTCGCTTCCTACATAATTAGGATACATACGCTCCCATCCCCGAGGAAGGGTACAGCCGTGGAAAATGACCATCAGTCCATTATCATCCGCATCGCTCAGGATGGCTTCGTACAGACGCATGGTTTCCTGCTTGTCACCTCCGAAGAAGTCTACTTTGATTCCTTTTACTCCTATATTATGCAGCCATTTCATTTCCTTTTTACGGATAATGGGATTGTCCATATAATTGGTAGGACCTTGCACTATATCATTCCAGTAGCCGCTGGAACTATACCATAAAAATACATCAACCTTCTTGCTGTGTGCATAGTCTATGAAGTCTTTCATACGTTCACGGCCGATGTTGGTATCCCACCAGTTGTCTATCAATACATATTCATATCCCATGGCGGCGGCGAGGTCTACATATTTTTTCTGGTCATCGAAATTGATGCTTCCATCTTGCCAAAGTATCCAGCTCCAGGTTCCGCGTCCCATTTTGTATGTATGCTCCGTTGGGTAAAGAGGTTCCACGACATCCCATGGAATCGTTGTTTCTACAATGGGCTTCAGGTTTTCGCCTACAGTAATAGTACGCCAAGGAGTGGAACCGGGCAATGCAAGACCGGGAGATGCCGTACCGTTACCGTTGTTTTCTTCGGGCATGGGGAAAGCGAGGGTATAAAGTCCGTCGGCGGTGGCATCGCTCAGGTGTGAACCACAGTATTTGCTGTCTACTCCGGTTTCACTGATAAGTGCCCAGCCATTTTCTCCTACATGGAACAGACAAGGAAATGTGTAACCGTGCCCATATTGTGAACGTACATTCATAGGAGCGTCAGCCTTATATTCTTCCTCATAGCTGGGTTTGGTGCGTTTCCAACCTATCATGGCGTCACTTTGCGGGCACAGGAAAGTAGTGGTGAAGGAGGGGAAGTCAAAACCGGTAGTTTCTTTTTCTATCACGATGCTTCCCGTATCGCCATATTTGGGCATTTCGTAGCGGAAAGCAATATCGTTGTTGCTTACGCGGAATATTATATTTATATTTTTCTTTTCTTTATTGGTAAAGGTGCATGTAAGTTCATTGGCTTGATAATGAATTTGTGATTGTTTGATACGGTCTTGTGTATAGGTCTTATCTATTTTATTCTCTTTTTGTCCGGTGAAAGTCATATCTCGGCTGAAGTCCCCCACATTGGCAATGAAACCTAAAGGTGAATCTTCCAGGATGGTCTTGTCCTTATAGGTAACGGAATAAACGGGGATACCCTGTTTTACGGATACATTTACTTTCAAAAAGGAATCGGGTCCTGTAACTGTAGCTTGTTGGGCAAAAGCTGACATTGTAGTGATGGCAAGCAGCCAAGTCATAAATTGTTTTTTCATGGGTATTAAATATGCTGTTATAATGTAGAGCAAAGATAATTTATTTAGCGAGGCGAGAGCGTAGAAAAACGGAGCATTTATGGTATACAATCCGTTCATTTTACGCTCTGGAATAAGTCAGTCGGTTCCATTCTCCATCATCGAACTGGGTGTTGTTCCGAAATGTTTTGTAAAGCAGCGTGTGAAGTATTTGGGATCATTGAATCCTACTTCGTATGCTATCTCAGATATATTCATATTGTGCGTCAGCCGGTTACGGATAATAAGTTCCCGCGCAAGATTCAGCCGGTAGTTACGCATGAATTGTCCGGCAGACTGTCCCGTCAGATTTTGCATTTTTTTGTTCATCAAACTTTTGCTTACCCCCATTGCTTCGATGAAATCGCTTATTTCGTAATAGGAGTTCTTATAGTTTTCTTTCACAATCTGCATCGCCTTGTCCAGGAATTTCTTGTCACTGGATTCTTTTTCGATATTCAGTGCATCCACGTCCATACTGTATGAGAACTTTTGTTGGAAACGTTTGCGGTTTTCCAGTATATTGGATATCCGGGCCAGCAGCAAAGTGTCATCAAATGGTTTTAAAAGGTACTCGTCTACACCTATACGGAAACTTTCAATGCGCGATTCGTTGGATGTTTTGGCTGTGAGCATCAGGAAGGGGATATGTGAGATGGCGAAATTGGATTTTACCCGGCGGGACAGTTCCATGCCATCCATGACAGGCATCATCAGGTCGCTAACAATAAAATCCACGTTTTGGGATTGGAGCACAGTCAATGCTTCTTCACCTTGGGATGCTTCGAGCACGTTATAATATTCGGCCAGAATGGAACGGATATAGTCGCGCATATCTTTGTTGTCTTCTACTACCAGAATCGTCAGTTTTTCATTGGTGGCAGGTTGCAAGGCCAGCGGAGATCCTACCGGTTCTTTAATTTGCTCTGTTGGTGCGGGCAGACTGTCTGCATCGGCATATTGCAAAGGAAGTAAAATACGGAAAGAACATCCTTTGCTCTGATTATTCTTGGCACAAATTGAACCTCCATGCAACTGGACAATTCGTTTGCATAGATAGAGGCCGATTCCGGTCCCGCTTTGTCCGTTGATAGAGGAATGCGTCTTGTTTTGTGATTGGTAGAAGCGGTTGAATACTTTGTCTATCTCTTCTTCGGGAAGTCCTGGTCCTGTATCCCGAATACAGATGAATAACTTTTCCTGCTCTTCCTGGCGGAAGGGGGTGGCATAGATGGTAATTTGTCCTCCTTTGGGGGTAAATTTCAAAGCATTTCCTATCAAATTGACAATCACTTTATGCATGGCATCCTCATCGTACATGATTTCACATGAAGGAAGGCGGAAACGACGTTCGATGGTTATTCCTCTTTCGGATGCATATGCGTCGAAGGGAACCAGCAGTTCATTGAGTAACTTGGTAAAGTTGCCCGGGTTGCGGACAATTTCCATTTTCCCTGATTCTACTTTGCGGAAGTCCATTAATTGGTTGACCAGTGAGAGCAGATATTTTGAGTTGCGCTCCACAAAATGTAATTGTTCAATGACTTGAGGATTGTAGCTTAGTTTCAATGCTCTTTCTATAGGTCCTACGATTAATGTCAACGGAGTACGGAATTCATGGGTGATATTGGTGAAGAAGGCGAGTTTGTCAACCGTCAATTCCTGCACCTTTTTTGACATTTGGATCAGTTGCCCTTTTTGTTTGGTTATTTTTTCGTTTTGCTGTTTCAATAGTTGGTTTTGACGATAGAGCTCGCTTGCCTGAGTGGAAAGCAGTTTTTTCTGTTCTTCCAGTTCACGGGTACGTTCCTCTACTTTGATGTGGAGTATTTCTTGTTGTTCTTTTAACGAACGAAGCCTCCATGATAATACCTTATATATAAGGAAAGATAGAAGAACCAATATGGACAGAATGAACCAGATGGTTTTATAGAAATAAGGTGATACGGCAATGTGGAGTTCTGCCATTTCTTCCAGCCATTGTTTGCCGTCGGGTGCATAACGCAGTTCGAAAGTATAGTTGCCGGGACGCAGATTGGTATAGGCGGCTTGTCGTCTGTTGGCCGGTACTTTTATCCATTTGTCGTCAAATCCTTTCAAGCGGTAATAATAATTGGCGAATGTCGATGCATCATAATCCAGTGCGGCAAATTCAATATAGAGAGATTTGTCGCGTTCGTGTAACTGTAGGGTGCCGTTTGTGTACAATCGCTCTTCATTGGCCACACGAACATGGGTGAATGCCAAAGGAACAGCCTCCTTGGGATTTGTGTCTATGACTGGTTTGACCACAGACAGCCCTTTAGTACTTCCTATATACAAATCTCCATTGGCGGCACGGCATATTGCGTTCCAATAGAACTGGTTGGATAATAGTCCGTCTTTCCGGGTATAGTTGAAGAAACTGTTGTTGTTAGGATTGAAGCGGGAGAGTCCGTTGGTGGTGGTAATCCAAAGATACCCTTCTTTATCTTCCGATATGCAGCGGACACTGTTGTTTATCAGTCCGTCTTCGGTGGTGAAGGAGCGGAAGGTATATTCTCCGTTTTCTGTTGGTGAGGATTTGTAGAAACCATATCCGTTGCTGCCTATCCATAGGGTTCCGTCTTTAGACTGGGTGATGTAGGTTACCCTTTCCTTTAACTTTGACTCCGGTTCGTCTAGCTTGATCCTCCAGAGTTGATAAATCAGTCTAGGGGTTTTCAAACTGCTTAAATCTATTCGGCAAAGTCCTTCTGTAAGTCCCAGCCACAGGTGGTTATCCTTATCTATATAGTATCCTGTACAGCCTTCAATTCCACCTAGGTTCATACCCTTGAATGGTTCGGTGAGCGTTTGTGTTTTCAAGTCGTAAACATAGATATTGGTACTGGTTCCCACCCAGATGGCATTATTCAAGTGGTCATAGCAGATACTTCCGGCCCATCCCCATGAGAAGTCTCCGCATTCGGGTATTTCTATGTGGTGAAATTGTTTGTTCTGCGGATTTTTCATATCTATCCATCCTATGCCTCCTCCCCAAGTTCCCATCCAAAGTCTTCCATCGTTATCGCTGGTAAAGCAACTGACGGTATTATGGCTTAGGTGGGCGGGTGCATCAGTGGTATAGTGTTCAAAAGTGTTGCTGCCGGGAGCCCGCCGGTTTAAACCTCCTTCTACGGTTCCTACCCATAAAACACCCGACGGGTCTTCATAAATGGCATTGACGGGATTTTGGGAAAGACTTCCGGGAATGGTGGGAATATGATAATAGTTTTGTACCAACAGTATCCGGCGGCTCATCTTGTTCAGCCCTCCCACTTCGGTTCCTACCCAGATAATGTCACCATCGGTCAGCAGACAGTTTACGAAGTCACAGTTCAATGTGTTTTGTACAATTTCTCCTTCTCCGGTATCTTTATTTATCCGCTCAAAATTGTCTGTCAACGCATTATAAAGGTTTATACCTTTTAGGGTGGCGACCAGCATGGTATGTTCTCCTGTTTCTGCTATGTCTGTGATAAAGTTTTGGGAAAGCGAGTTGTTGTCATTCGGATCGTACATATAATGCTTCATCAGTTCCGTATCCATATTGTATCGGAAAAGGCCTTGTGCGCTGCCAATCCAAATTTCATTTTCTTTCCGGCAGATTACTTGTATGGACACACCGGGTAATTGCAGGGCAGATGAAATGAATGTGGGTTCCTGTACTTCCATAGCCGATTCTTTGATGCGGTAGATACCGTCTTTGTAGTTTATCCAAAGATAGTCTTCCACCTCACAAATAGTCCGGACGGATTCTCCTGCCGGCACTTCGCATATTTTAATGATCTGTCTTATATTTCCTTGTTTGTCAAAGGTAATTTTGAATAAATTGTTTTCCGAACAAACCCAAATATTTCCCGCTTTGCTATGGAGAATAAGATGAGAGGGGCGGTTACACAGTGAAATAAGTTTGTCTTTCATATCAGTGACTTGTACTGTCTGCATGGTTTGTATATCCAATATGTCAATACCCATTTCACTGACAGCCCAAATACGCTTGAAGTTATCCTCACACAGTTTGTTTATGAAGTTGCTTCGTAGTTTGGTGTGGGTGCTTCCCATATTGAAGGCGGTAAATTCATAACCGTCATAACGGGCGATTCCTTCCCCGCGGGTAGCGATCCATAAAAAGCCCTGACTGTCTTTCAATATATCATCCACAAAGTTGTGAGGCAGTCCTTCATCCATCGTAATGGCAGTGAAATTATAACGTTCGGACCATTTTCCGGCTGTTCCTTCAGCTTGCATATACAGACTAGATAAAAAGATGAACAGAGCGAATAGAAAACAATGTTTTTTCATAGTGTGTTGTTCATTAATGACGTAAGAA
>OMAA01000914.1_pt1 | contig 11940 bp, 11 predicted proteins | sample 1674191 | NCBI WGS metagenome assembly OMAA01 (sample SAMEA103958152, study PRJEB25191) | human gut metagenome | biome: human-associated habitat [ENVO:00009003]; feature: intestine environment [ENVO:2100002]; material: feces | place: Germany | collected 2013/2015
CGGCCATCTACAGCGCCGCGAATGTCTTTTTCAACCCGACCGTTGAAGACAACTACCCCACGGTAAACCTGGAAGCGGAAGCCTGTGGGACTCCCGTTGTGACATACGACACGGGCGGGTGCGCCGAGACAATAACGAGCCCTGCGTCGATCGTGGTCGAAGACCTTGATGAGGGTTTCAGAGCCTTGTCGGATCTTTCAACCTGAAAGGGACTTCATGCTAGTTCTCTATGATACTACTAACTACAAAGATCATCCCATCGGTGGCCAGCTCACGAGCGTGCGTAACTTCCTGCGCTTCCTCGCAGAGGAGGAGCCTTCGACGGCTCATGGCGCCCTTCTTGTGGGCGTTACCAAGGATCCCAGTGCCGTGGGCATCGGGTCCAAGGTTGAGATCGGTGGCGTTGCGTATCGCTTTCTACCTGTGGCTTATGCGGATACCGACCTCGCTCATGTGCAGGGGTCTCTGCGTATGCGATTCGCGAAGGGGCTTTTGAAATACGTTCCGAAGATCGGTCTAAAAAAAGGTGACATCAACTTCATACACACGCCTGAGGCGTTCGGCCCCGTGAAGGTGCTTGGTCGTGGCAGTTGTGTCGTAATGTCGCATGGCAGCTTCCTGAATATGAAGGATAACCTGCGCTTCTATAAGAAGAGCTGGCTTGCAGATGCCTTTCAAGGTTACCTGAAGTGGGTTATAAAGAAGGCGGATCGGCTGTTGGTTCTGGATGAGGGGACTAAGGCAGATTATGAGCATCTGAACGACGATGTACACATAGTTCTGAACTCTATCGACTACCGTGAGGAGACCGGACGCGACTTCGATCCTAAGGCTGTGAGGCTGCTTTTTGTGGGAAGGCTCTCGGCGGTGAAGAATATTGGGCCCATCATTGAGGCGGCCGAGACTTTGCCCGAGGTGGAGTCCCTTACGATTGTGGGCGACGGTGAGGAGCGAGAGCATCTCGAGGCGCTGGCTGGTCGCAAGACTTACTTTAAGGGGAGCCTGGGGACAGAGGATGTGCGCCGCCAGATGCGCGAGGCCGATATGTTGGTTATGAACTCGACCCATGAGGGCGTGCCGATGACCATTCTTGAGGCGATGGGCATGGGGATGCCGGTCGTGAGTACGGATGTGGGCGGGATAGCTGCCGTCGCACCGTTTGGGGTTGTTACCGAAAAGACGGACGGGACGGCGGACTCTATTGAGCGGGCGGTGCGTGTTGTCGCGAACTGTTACGGCGAGCGGTCGTCTGCCGCATATGCTAAATCTGCCGATTATGATTTCCGTTCAGTGAACAGAAAGGTTTACAGCTATTTGAGGGGTTGCAGCTAATGGAGCTCTTTATGCTCATCCGACCTTTCTTTCAGCTGGTCAATCAATATGTCAATGGGTTCACCTACCTTTTTAGCTTGGCGTTTTTCGCTTGCTTTATTAGGGATTGCGCAAAGGGCAATCTGCGGTTCGGCCGCTTCGAGATTATCGCCCTTTGCTACTTCGTGCTAAGCATCGGCATTAGTCTTCTCACTGGGGCGACCGCAGGCACCATGGTGGGGCAATTCAACAAGCTGTTCGTGTGCTTGTTTGCGCTCATGGCCATTACGCGGTTGCCTATGTTTCCTCTGGAAGGGAAGTCAGCTGTCGCGGTAAGGGCGTTGACGTACTTGTCGTCGCTTTATGTTTTGATTTCGCTAGTCATACCCTCCTCGTATCAGGAGCTTTGGGGTGTGAGGACGTTCCAGATGACGTTTTCTAGTCAGCATGAGACCGCAGCGCTCATTACTTTGCTTATTGCGCTCGTGGGGTACGATTTGAAGCGCTATGATGGTCGCGTTTTCGTGCGTCTTCTGGTTTCGACAGGTCTGTTATTCGCCCTCCTCATGACGGGTGCTAGGACCATTACGATTGCCGGCAGCGCAACTTACCTCGTGCAACTCCTCTCGGCGACCAAGCACATCGACCGTAGGCTCAGGGGCATTCTTCTCGTTATTGCTGCCGTTGTCGTCGTCGTGTCGGTTCTGCCGGCGCTTTCCTCGACCGCCATGTTCGAGAAGAATAATAACTTGGAGGGTAGCGACTCCTCCTTTTCTAACGGCAGGGACCAGATTTGGGCTTATTACATTTCCATGTTCAACGGGCTTTCGGCGCTTAACAAGACATTCGGCGCTGGCGTTGGGATGATTGCGGAACATTCTATGCTGGCGGTCGGCACCCACAACGACTTCCTTTCTTTCCTTATCTCCTATGGGGTTGTGGGGTTGGTTCTTTACGTCGTGTACGTTGTGCGCTCCTTTACCCACTGCGGAGCTGGTCTCTACGGCTACGTCGCGGTCGCTCTGTTCCTGTGGTGCGCCTTCTTCAACGGGTTCTCGGGTTACACCGAGCTAGTCTTCGCTCTTTGCATTTTTCTGGCCAGCTATTCGGGGACCCGCTCGCTTGCTTTGGGGGTTGATGGAGATTCGGCGTCTCCTGCACATAAGGTGACTCATGTAGGTCATTTATTTGCTAAAAGGGGGATTTGCTGATGCGCTTTTCGATCGTTGTTCCCGTTTACAACGGGGAGAAGTACCTGCCGTCATGCCTTGAAACCGTTGCTGATCAGACCTTCGGCGACTACGAGCTGGTTATTGTCGACGACGGCTCTACGGATAACTCTGGCACCATCGCTGATGAGTATGCTGTCGGACGTGGGGGAGTCCGGGTCCTGCACGGCGAGAACCAAGGTCTTCTTCTTGCAAGAAGAAGAGGATTGTCTCATTGCCAGGGCGAGTATGTGGTATTCCTTGACGCCGATGACGCGCTTCGTGCTGACGCGTTGGAGACCATCTCGCGCTGTATCGACGAGACCGGCGCCGACATCGTGTCCTTCCGGTTCTCGCGCCGCGAGGACTTCTCCACGAAGGATGATCTTACCTTCCTGCCCGAAGGTTTTTACGGCGGCGAAGACTATAGGCTGTTCGAGAAGGCTGTCTGCGCCGGCCTCTCGAACAGTCTATGGGGCAAAGCTATACGGCTTTGCCGCATAGACGTGGACGCAGCCTATGGGGCGTACGCGAGGCTCATGCTTGCCGAGGACCTTCTCCAGCTGCTCCCTATAGTTGACGCTGCAGGCTCATTCGCGCGTATCGAGGACATTCTGTATTTTTACAGGCCCAACGAGGCTAGCAGTACAGCTGGTTTTAAGAACTCCTATATCGATGACACTGAGCGTGTGGCGAAAAGGCTGCTGGAGTACGGCGGGCGCTGGGGGATGGGCGACGAGGCGATGGGCGGTGTGCTGCGGCTCTACGTGAGTCTTTCCAAAATGCTGGCAGACACGGCGCCTGCCCTCGGGAAGGAGGTATCCAGGTGCGAGCTTACGCAGGTGAGAGCATCTCTTTCGGAGTTGTCGCCTGACGTCACCCGAGGGGTGGGGCACATGAGGGCCGACCAGCGGGGCATCCTGGGCTCCGTGCTTGCTGGTAGCCTCTCGAGGCTTCTCTTTGTGACTGAGGCCTCGCACTTGGGGCGAAGGATACTCGGCCACAGTTTCTGAAACCGCGTGTTTGGCGCGCCTACAGAATTGGATTTAGATTTGATGAGCATTTTTTCAACCGAGGAGCGGGGAGGTATCGCCGGCAACCTGGCATACGCCGTTGTTGCTCAGGGGATAGGCCTGCTCTCAAGCATTCTGACGTCCCTGGTGCTTCCCAAGTTTTTGGGCGTGGAGGACTACGCGTACTGGCAGCTGTTCTTGCTGTACTCATCTTACTCTGGGTTTGCCCTGCTTGGACTCAATGACGGCATTTACCTGCGTCTCGGCGGAAAGCGCTACTCGGAGGTCAATCACGGGGAGTTGAAGGCGCAGCAGTGTGTCGTCGCAGCCTCGCAGCTGTTAGTTGCTGCCTGTTGCCTGGCCGCCGTCCTCGCCGCTGGCTTCGAACCATACCGGTCCCTCGTGCTCGCGCTGTGCGTTTTTTTCGGATTGCTCACAAACCTGACCCAGTGTCTGCGCTACGTGTTCCAATGCACGAACCTCACGCGTATCTCATCACTCGCCGACCTGTTCTCCAAGGGACTATTCGTCGCGTTCATGATGACGGTTCTCCTCGCGGGCGTTGACTCATCGCTGCCGTTTATCTTGGGCTACATAGCCTGCCAGGCGTTGGCGTTTCTGTATGTACTCATCTGCGCTAGGAGCACCCTACGCAGCAAGGCCGCGTTCAAGGGCGTGCTGCGCACATGCGCCACCGACGTACGGGCAGGTCTGAAAGTCATGGTCGCCTACTACGCCGACTCGCTGATTGTTGGCTTCACTCGTATGTTGACAGACTGGCAACTTGGGCTTGCGGCCTTTGGCAAGTTGTCACTGTCCTTCTCGTTGACGAACTTCGTTCTGGGTTTTATCGGGCAAGTGTCAATGGTGGCATTCCCCGTGCTCAAGCGTTTGGACGCCGAGGGGCGGAGGGAGAAGTACCTTGCCATTAGGCTGCTGTTGCACACGGCTCTTCCCTGTGCGTACCTTCTCTATGTGCCTGCGAAACTGGTGCTGGGGCTGTGGCTTCCGGCATACAGCAAGAGCCTAGTGTACCTGGCGCTTACTATGCCTCTGTGTGTCTATAGCTGCAAGGCGAACCTGCTGTTCAATACCTATCTTAAGATGGGGCGACGCGAGGGGACACTGTGCACGGTGAACGTTGCTGCCATGATCTTGAACGCGGTGCTGGCCCTTGCGAGCATCGTTGGCTTGGCGAGTGTGGAGCTGGCGACATGCGGGATTGTGGCCTCGGTGGCGCTGCGCGACCTGGCTTTCGAGCTAATCCTATCGCGCAGGTTTGGAAATCCCGTGGCGCACTTCTGTGTTTCGGAGGCCTTGATTACCGCAGGGTTCATGACGGCGTCGTGGTTTTTGGACGCTTGGAGCTGGCCTGTGGTTCTGCTGATGCTGGTCGCATACCTATGGTGCGATAGAGACGGCGTAAGGCTGGTTATGACGGGGGCGAGAAAGAGGCGCGGGCGTGGGTGAGTTTGCGATGACCAAGGAGCGGGAGCTTGAACTCACGGGACCCGTGAAGGCGCTGGCGATGCTCGTCATTGTCTTGTATCATGCATGCGCTATCTACGGCGGGGTCTGGTTCGGCGAGCCCGCTACGCCGTGCCCCGCGCTGGGCGTATTTGTTCAGTGGCTCTCCACCATGCATGTGCCGCTGTTTCTTCTTGTCTCCGGCTACATTTGGGCGTACATCAAGATGGAGACGGACAAATATGACGATGCGTGCGTAGTTCTCAAGAAGAAAGCCAAACGCCTGCTCGTGCCTCACCTCTTCGTTGGCGTCGTGTAGGCGGGTCCTGTCTACTGTTTCTTTTAAGGTCCCGTCTCGACTGTCGAGGCGTTCGTTCTCGGCAATAACCCCTCGCAGCTGTAGTTCCTGCTGGCGTTGTTCTGGATGTTTGCGTTTGTCGAGCTGATGTTGCGCATTAGGCCGGTCTTATTGTGTAAATGGCCGACGCTGTTAGTATCGGCTATCGTTGCTTATATCTTCGCACGCGCCGTATACGCGATGCCTCTCGACCCGTTTCAAGTGGCACGGGCCCTCGACTACTTCCCGTGCTTCCTACTCGGCGTGTTGCTGAGACAGACCGACATGTCTCGCTTCTGGCGAATAAAGCCCGCAGCGCTATTTGCAGCCGATGTCGTACTGTTCGTGGCGTGGTACGTCTGCAGCGCCTCGGGGTGGGCTCTCGGGGCCGCCTCGAAAGTCCTGCTGTTTATTTTGAGGCTTGTGGGTCTGCTTGTACTCCTGTCGATCTTCGGACACGCCGAGTGGCTGATAGAGAAGGTTCACGGAAGCCTATTCGAGAAACACAGCTTCGGAGTGTACCTGTTTCACCAGCAGGTTGACTGGATTCTGCTGAGCCTCATCAACGTACCTGGTGTTCCGCCTTTGGCGATAGTTGTGACGCTGTTTTTCATATCCCTCACTGTGAGTTTGGGGATTAGCATCGTGCTCAAGCGGTGGAAGGTGACCGCCAAACTGCTCTGAGACGTTGCGGTAGATAAGAGGCTCTCGTAACTAATTCGTTATTTGGTATAGACAGCATTCATTTTTGCGATAACCGCCTTATTCTTGCCTCGTACTTTGGTCTCTTGGACGCGATCGGCATATCTCATAGGGCGTCGGTGATTTCGGGCATATAGGATTTGAGAACGCTAGCAATGAAATGCAGCTTACGTTTTTTCTGTTTCCTCGGATCCTATTTGCTTCAGCGCCTTTAGAAGGCAATTGCCAATGAATCATGCGCATGATGCAGCAGGTCCTTCTGGGGCTTGCTGCATCATGCGGTTTACACCGGCGTCGAGTTCGACGCCGAAGGCGCGCTGCCGATCGCGTCGGAAGTGTTGGTGTAAGGTGACGCCCTTGCGTCCGCTTTATGAAGATCGGCCCTCGTCCTAGATTCGGAAATCACCACAACAGCTGGTTCATGGAAAGTAAGAATACCGTTACGCAAATCTTCTTTGACTCGACGCTGGACATGCTCGCCATGCCCTGGTTCGACGGCGGCATCATCAACATGCGCGACCTGCTCAGGCGCCTTGCCGAGCAAGTAATGTAAAATTGGCTGGTCGCCGTGGTCGACCAGCCGTGCGGAGGTGGGCGAACAGCCGCAACGGCAACCGTGAGAGGTTACTCGCAACCTGCGTCGGCGCTCCGTCGGAGCGCATCCCGAAGCTGCGCTCCGTCTAATTCCGCGCGAGCTCCATCAAGGGCGTCATGAAGCGCGTGAAGGCCAAGGGCGTGCCCGTGGTGGTCTACGAGCCAACGCTGGACGCGCCGGAGTTCTTCGGCTCAGAGGTGACCCACGACCTGGAGGCCTTCAAGGCCGGCTGCGACGTGATCGTGGCCAACCGCTGGGGCGACGAGCTCGCGGACGTGGCGGACAAGGTCTACACGAGGGATCTGTTTAAGCGGGACTAGGGGAGATGAGCGGTTTACCCGTGTTGGAACGGGCTCGGCTTCGACAAGTTCTGCTGCGTTGAAAGTGGTGTGGTATCGGATAACTCCGATACCACACCACTTTTGTTTAACATTGATACGGATGGCGATTTTCAACCATATGCACAGGGGCGATTATCAGAATATGAAATGGGTATTTTTTTATCGTGCGCTCATTCGCTCTAATTGCAAAGATGACTGGCTATTCCCCGTATGGGCATCTTCAGTAAATCCGCATCATCGTGGTTCTAAGTCGTTTATCGATTTAGCAATAAGGGAGGACGTCTACGATGAGTGGGTCAGAGAACCTCATGGGGCGAAAAACAATATCGACAATTATTATGGACTGGCGGAAGCACGGCCGAAAACATTGCCACGCCAAGAGATACGTCAACTCAAACATTCTTATCGAAGGCTCGGATATTAGCTTCTTAATTAAGAGGAGTTCGTGTTAAGAAGCCAAAAATCCTGATAAGGTTTATTTCTAAAGAAAGGCATTCGAGTAGATGGCTAGAAGAGAGCGTGAGATTCACAATGATGTAGATTGTGACGCCACGCGAACCCTTTTAATTATTGGAAACGGATTCGATCTTTGTCATGACCTGGCAACCAAGTATTCGGATTATCGTAACTGGTTATTAGACCATGATAAACATGTGGTTACTGAATTTGAATTAGATGACTATGCGACGGAGTGCCCCAATCGTGTGAGCAGTCCTGGCTGCAAAACCGGCTCCAACGATGAGCATGATCATCGTTGGAGTTCTCTCGAAGAATCACTCGGTATTGAATGGGACGACCTTTGTTATGAAACGCTCGAGCACACGAATCCCGATCTAACCGAAGACAATCCAGGATGGGATGATTTCTGGATCGAGCTGCAGGTGCGTCTTGAATACCTGAAGAAGCTCACCAGAGATCGTTTTAGGGAATGGGTAGAGTCAATCGATGTGTCTAAAGTAAAACCTGTTCTTGATTTACCGGACACTGCTTCGTTCATTACCTTTAATTACACACCAACGTTGGAGCATGTCTATGGTGTTCGTCCAGATAGAATCCTCCATATTCACGGCAGCGTCTTAAATAAAGACGAGCTTCTTCAATTTGGCTCTCCCGACAATAATCCCAAGGAGCTTCAAAAGATGCTTGAAGAAAAATATGGAATGGATGATTTTTACGGTGCAACTATTCAGCAAGGCGTAACAGTTGCATGCGATCGCTGTGCAGATACATGGAAAAACATCGAGGGTAACTACGACGCCCTAAACCATTTCTTGGACAACCTTGTCAAGATTGATACCGTAATTATCATGGGCAACTCGTTCGACAAAGTCGATAAGCCGTACTACCGCGACGTTCTGGCTCCACGCTACCGCGATGCCGAATGGGTCTTTTGCGAGTACAAGCCCAACGAGGATAAGCAATATGATATTGACAACTTTTGCCACGAGCTTGCCATCTCAAACTATCGCATCACCAGTTACACGGAGTTTAAAAATGGGAACGAGCAGTCGATTTCCTGAATCTAGAATGCCAAGCCCTCCTTGCGATCCCGTGAGATAGACAAGTGGCGTAACATTTGCATTTGACAGGCCGTCATGAATCTGAAATCAATAAACTGTAGCCATTTTGTTCCCCAACTGATAGTCCGTGATGAGATTATACTTCACTTGTGTTAATTGGGTAAGTTAAGGAGTTCGGTATGCCCATTTGCCATGACGGATATATGGGCACGGCGCCTGATCTCTCTGGAAGCGTTTCGAAGAATCGATTTCGTAGCGAACTATTCTGGGGTATTGATCGCTTGCTTACATGTTTGGATTCTGGAATTGATTCGTTTGCGGTTGTCTTTGATTATCGTTGCGATATCGAGCTTCATCTAGACGATCGCTATGAGTTTTATCAAGTTAAAACAGGCTCAAAAACAAAGTTTGGAGTCAATTGGATAGCGCGAGCTCCTAAACAAGGCATCTCAATCATCGCTAGACTTTATGAATTAGACGACGCGTCTCAAGATTGTCCAATTAAACTTGTTGTAGTTGGCAATAGGCCGTTCGTCAAAAAAGGTGGCGCATTTGATTCGCCGGGGGAAGTCCTGTTTGCAACTCTTGAAGCAGAAGATAAGCAAAAGATTGAGAAAGCCGTTTCGCGTGACAACAATGGAATGAAGCCCGATTTAAATAAGGCTTCTTACCTGCTTGTTGCTATGGACCTCGATAAGCCACAGGATTCTGTACGCGGACATCTGCTCTCTACGTATCGTAATGTCATGGGCTGTGAGCCAAAAAAGCCTATGGCGTTATGCGAAACGCTTGAGGGTCTAGCTTCAGATCGTGCGTGCAACGAAAATGAACAGCCTGATTATGAATCTGTGATCAGTAATAAAGGTATTAGCGGTGAGGAAGTCAGGAAACTCTTCTCTGTTTACGAAGATAGGGAAGAGACTCCCCAAGGTCTGGTAAACGAATGGATAAAAGAGCAACCCCCTCTAATGCAGAATTCATTTCGAATTGCATTACAAGAGTACACTTCAACGGTCATGGAGCCGCAAACTGAGTCAATTCTAAATACTGCCAATTCCTTACTTAAAGAGGCTGATCCGTCGATGAGCCCTAATGAGATAGCTGAGACGGTTGGACATCAGCTTATATCTAATGTAGGGCCTGAAATTAGCATAGAGCTTGCAAAGATATACGTACTGATCGCTACATTTAAGACTGCTCTAGAAGGGTAACACGCCATGGCACGAATTAACTTCCTAAAACTTATCATTGCGTCACCTTCGGAAAAAACCGCAAAGTCCATTTGTTTCGAGTCAGGTTTAAATGTCATAACGTCAAATAGAAAAAGGGGCAATGATCTTGGTAAGTCAGTCATCACCAAAAGTCTATATCACTGTATGGGCGCAGACTGTAAATTTGATGACAAGTTTGACGTAAACAGTAAAGTATTTGTTTTAAAGTTCTCTTATGATTCTGAACTATATTCGATTTTCCGAAGCCGTGGACAATTCAAGTTATTTGATGAACGGCTCGAATTGCTTTGGACTGAGACTCATAGGCATTTGCTTGCAGAAAGGCTATACAATCAATTTGGTTTCGCTATTTGGTTGACCTCACGTGCTTCGGGGAAAACTGAAATTGCATCGCCCGCCTATTCTTATGCGCCGTATTTTGTAGACCAAAATCATTATGACGGTTCGCATTTCAACTCTTTTAATAACATGGGGGAATACAGTTCTTATAAGTCTGATTTAATTTACGAGTTTGCAGGCGCCTTTGATCACGAATATCTTGATTTAACTGCTCGGAAAATGGATATTGAGCATCGGGTTACACAAATTGAAACAGATTTGAATGCCAATCGTTTAATGCGTGAGCGTATTCAAAACGAGCTCGAGCAGCTTGGCTACAGCGCTGATATGCCCTCGCTAAAAAGTGATTGTGACGAGTTTGAAGATGAATATAAACGCTTGGCTACTGGTCTATCTAAAATCCGTAAAAAGTTGTTTCGACTAAAGTCGAACAAGGCAGAAACGGAGATGGCTTACGCCAGTTCCCAAAGAATAGTTCGTAAGCTATGTTTGAATGCAAAATCGCTTCGGACGGGAAAATGCCCTCTTTGCGAGCAGGATATTTTTAGCACCCTAATGGTTCGAGTTAATTCCTCGATTTCCCGCGAAGACGCACTTCTTTTAAGCAATGATCTTGGACGCGATATTAACGAATTGGACCGTAAGATTTCTGCTGAAGAAGAAAGATATAAGTCGAAATTATCTGAGCTTGCTGTTCTGAAAGCGAAAATGAATCTAGTGAAGCGCGACAACTTAACAGCAGTCCAAATCGAGGGTTTCGTCCAACTGAACAAGCGACTTCTCGAAGAATATACTGAATTAATTACCGCACTTGAAGAGAACCGAAACGATCTTGATAAGATTAAAAAACAACTCAATTCTTACAGCAATAAGAAAGGCGAGGTCGACAAACGTTTTGTTGAGTTAACTCGCGAACATATAACGAAGCTCAATCTTAGATCAATTGACAAAGCAAAGATAAAAAATGTTAATTCAAAGATTGAGGCGGGCGGCAGTAATGCCCCTTTGGCTACTCTTGCGTGGTATTTGACGCTGTTGGATTTGAAAAAGGAGTTTAATGAACAATTGGTAGAGCTTCCAGTTGTTATTGATAGCCCGTTGAATATCGAAGCGGATGACGAAAAATACTATCGGCAATACAGCCTGATATTCAGCACTTTTACTTACCAGGGACAAATGATCGTGTCAGGGCTTAATTTGGCCGACTCTGAAGTTGTCCCTCGGAACGCAAATATCATTATTCTCGATAATGAGAAATATCATCTTCTCAACAAAGAGGATTATTCCGATTGCAAGAATGTACTCTATAAATGCTTGGAGCAGAATTAGCCTACAGGCCGGTCGGTGAAAGGTAATTCTTCCTTTCACCGACCGGCAAAACGATTTACACCTAATTTTGGGTGTCGATCACAGACTTCTACCTTACCCGTTGTCTGATCTCGCTACACTAATAACTGCTGCTACCAGGACACTTCCTGGTGCGGCTTCCATTGGCTCTTGCGAAGATCGGAGCGGTTATGTTTGCTACCGCGTTCCACACCAGCCGACACTACATTCTGCTTACTGTCATGGCCTGCCTGTGCGTTTTGCTAGGCGGGCCTTCTTATGCCGCGGGCGCGGACAGCCTGTTTATCGCTGGCTCCACATACTGCGAGCCAGGCGCGTCGGGTCCCGGGTGGGCTTGGACCGATGCCGACCATCTGGAGCTAACCGGCTATGAGGGCGAGGCCATCGGCGCCGATGGCGACCTGGTGGTGACGCTTGTGGGGCAAAACTCCGTGGTCGAGACGAATGCGCCCGATGCGGACATCACGCAGTGCGGCATGGAGGTGTGGGGCAGCCTGACGCTTCTCGGCACCGGGTCCCTGGCGGCAT
>OMAA01000923.1_pt1 | contig 11826 bp, 6 predicted proteins | sample 1674191 | NCBI WGS metagenome assembly OMAA01 (sample SAMEA103958152, study PRJEB25191) | human gut metagenome | biome: human-associated habitat [ENVO:00009003]; feature: intestine environment [ENVO:2100002]; material: feces | place: Germany | collected 2013/2015
TTTCACAAATATTTCACAGCCCTAAAAACACCAACAATATATTGAAAATCAATATATTATACACACAAATCCAAGGACATGCAAATCGTACCGCACCCCTTTAAAGTAAAAAAACTTATCAAAAATAGTAATGATAATAATTTTATTGTTATATTTATTACCGGATAATGAATACTTTTAACTGAATTTCACAGAAAAAAAAGTACCACACAGGCCGTATGTTGTCGTATATCAAGTTCTTTCGGCATTGACGGCCATATCGGCAGACGAATTATACAACCGACTAATTATTCACCATACCTAAAAACTAAAACGTGCCTATGGTAAAACAGACGAGACCCGAACTATTGACTTCCTGAAAAACACTAATCCAAAGTGCTTCTAGCCAAGCAAGGATCAATCCAACACGTACGGGCCCGGGGCGCCCGACCGACGCCCGAACCGTACAAATCTACATTAAGTAATTATAAATGAGGAAATATGACAATGACTATACAAAAGCTCTTTTGTAAAATAATGCTCCGGTCATTCGTGTTGATACTGGGGCTTATATCGGTTACGGAATTGAGCGCAAATCCCGAATTTGCGTATTCCGCAAGCAGCCTGGAATCGTCTGTTACCGCCCCGCAAGGGGGGGGGAACGTCAAGATGACCGGACGCGTCCTGGACGAGACCAAGGCGGGTGTACCGGGAGCCACCGTGATCGTCAAGGGCAGTACCCGCGGTGTCATCACGGGTAATGACGGTACCTTCTCGATCGACGTAAAGCCGACCGATGTAATCGAGATTTCGTACCTGGGTTATGAAACCCAGAGCATTCCCGTCGGAACGAAGACCAACATCGTGACCGAGCTGGTGCGCAAGGTTTCCGAACTGGAGGCGGTAACCGTAGTCGCATACGGTAAACAGCGCAAGGAGAGTATCATCGGCGCCATCAACACCATCGACGCCGGCGAACTGGAAGTGGCAAGCGGCTCGCTCTCCTCGAACCTCGCCGGCAAACTGGCGGGTATCGTCGTGATGCAGCGTACGGGCGAACCCGGATCGAGCGCCGAGTTCTGGATCCGCGGACAGAGTACGTTCGGTGCCAAAACCACCCCGCTGGTGCTCGTCGACGGTATCGAGCGCGACATGGACTTTGTCGACGCGGACGACATCGCCACGTTCTCCATCCTGAAGGACGCAACGGCGACCGCCCTCTACGGTGTGCGCGGTGCGAACGGCATCATCCTGATCACCACCAAACGAGGCACCGAAATGACGGCGCCCCAGATCCGCGTCAAGGCCGAATTCGGCATTACGCAGCCTGTCCAGCTGCCCGAGCTGGCGAACGCTTCGCAGTGGATCGACTACTACAACGAACTCTACCGCGACAGCGGCAGCACCGAGATGCCGATTTCGGACTATGCCCGCCAGATGTACCTGAGCGGCCGCGACCCCGACCTCTATCCGAACGTCGACTGGGTCAACACCATCTTCAAGGACTTGGCCATGACCGGCCGCGTACACGCGAGCGTCACGGGCGGCTCCCCGAAAATCCGTTACTACGTTTCGGCATCCTACTACACGGAAGGCGGTATGTTCAATGTCGCTGACAACGACCGTTACAATGCCCAGATGAACTTCAACAAGTACAGCTTCCGCTCGAACATCGACATCGACATTACCAAGTCGACGCAGCTGGGCCTTTCGCTCTCCACGCAGTATACGACCAAAAACGCTCCCTGCACGACCACGAACGACCTGTACGCCTACACGATGTACGTTACCCCCGTGGCTACGCCGACCGTATTTTCGAACGGCATGCTGGCAATCCCGCAGGAGTCGGGCTCGGTCAACCCCTACAACATGCTGAACAACACCGGCTACCGGCGTTACAACACCATGGTGGCGCAGTCCCTGCTGTCGCTGACGCAGGATTTCTCGGACATCATCACCCCCGGCCTGAAAGCCAATGTAAAATTCGCATGGGATGCACAGAACGCAACCCTCCTGGAGCGTGCAATGTTCCCCGTGACCTACTATGCCACCGGGCGCGACGAAAACGGCGAACTGATGCTGACCGCTGCCAACCCCAACGGCAGCAACTACATGCGCCTCGCGACATCGGACTCGTCGGGTACGACGGCCATCAATTTCGAGGGCTCGCTTATCTATGAGCGCCTCTTCGCGGAAGACCACCGCGTAAGCGGCATGTTCCTCTACTCGGTACGCAGCAAATCCAAGAACAGGCCCGTCAATTACATCGACGCCTACCCGACAAAGAACATGGGTATCGCCGGGCGTTTCACCTACGCCTTCCGCGACAAGTATTTCGCCGAGTTCAACTTCGGTTACAACGGTTCAGAGAACTTCGCCCCCGGCAAGCGCTACGGCTTCTTCCCCTCGTACGCCGTAGGATACATGATCAGCAACGAAAAATTCTGGGAGCCGCTGCGCGATAAGGTCAACATCCTGAAAATCCGCGCCTCGTACGGTAAGATCGGTAACGACGAGATCGGCGGCAGCCGCCGTTTCGCCTACAATACGACCATGAACACCAATGCCGGCGGGTTCACTTTCGGCGACCTGGGACAGACCAACCTGCCCGGCTATTCGACCGGCGAGTACGGCAACCCGGACGTTGCCTGGGAAGAGGCGACGAAGGCCGACGTCGGTATCGAGCTGGGGCTGTTCAACAAGATCAAGATCCAGGCGGACTACTTCTATGAGAAACGCGAAGGCATCTTCATCCAGCGCGAATCCACCCCGTCGGTGGTCGGCACGAAAACGGCGCAGTGGGTCAACCTCGGCCGCATGAAGAACCAGGGTTTCGACATGTCGCTCGAATTCGACCACAGCTTCAACAAGGATTTCAGCATATCGGCACGCGGTAACTTCACCTACAACCGCAACAAGAAACTCTACGACGACAAACCCGACCAGATCTGGAAATACCAGAACCTCGCCGGCTTTGCCAACAACCAGCAGTTCGGCCTGATTGCCGAAGGACTGTTCGAGTCGGAAGAGGATATCGCCAACTGGCCCAAGCAGGATTTCGGTACCGTACGCCCGGGTGACATCAAGTACCGCGACGTCAACGGCGACGGCGTGGTCAACACCTTCGACAAGGTGGCCATCGGCTATACGCTCGTACCGGAGATCAACTACGGTTTCGGCGCCAGCCTCAAATGGAAAGGCATCGACGTATCGGTATTCTTCTCGGGCGTGGGCCACGTGACCCGCATCATCCAGGGCCAGAACCTCTTCGGCGCTTCGTCGACGATCCTCCGCATGGGACAGATTTTCGAGGATGTGGCCAAGAACCGCTGGACGCTCGACAACCAGAATCCCAACGCACCCTACCCCCGTCTGTCGCTCAACAAGGTGGACAACAACCAGCAACTTTCGACCTACTGGCAGCGCGACATGAGTTTCCTGCGTCTGAAAGACGCGGAGATCGGCTATACACTACCCGAAAGCATGACCAAGAAATGGGGCCTGTCCAAGATCAGGTTCTATATCCAGGGAAAGAACCTGATTACATTCAGCGATTTCAAGCTCTGGGATCCTGAGGTAAATGCGAATTACGGTAATGTATACCCCCTTATACGTACCTTTGCAATCGGTGCAAACGTCAACTTCTAAAAAAGGATAAGCTATGAAAAAAATACGAATATTCGCAACCGCCCTCTTACTGGCCTTTACGCTGTCCTCCTGCGAGTCGTTCTTCGACGTGGAACTGGACGACCAGGCCAAGATCGAGGATATTTTCCGGCAAAAAACCGAAGTCCAGAAATACCTGAGCCACCTTTACTCCTACATTCCCCAGGAAGAAGAGGTCGTAGGCATGCACGGCTGGACGGTAGGACGCTCCGACGAAGCGCTCTTCTCGTGGTACCAGTGGGTCTACTACACCCAGTTCAGAACCGGTAATTACAGTAGCGCCACGACCAACTTCAATTACTGGCCGGATTACTACATCGGCATCAACCAGTGCTCCATCTTCCTGAAATATATCGACCTCGACAAGGAAGACACCCCGACGACAGTTGCCTATATGAAGGCCGAGGCCCGCTTCCTGCGCGCCTACTACTACTTCCTGCTGTTCCGCCAATACGGCCCGGTATTCATCTGGGGCGACCAGATCGCCGACGAGACGATCGACGCCAAGAGCGTAGACCGCCACACCGTACAGCAGAACATCGACTTCATGGTCGGGGAGCTCGACGCAATCAAGAACGACCTGCCGGTACGCACCGACGACATCGGTATCGACGGCAAACAGTGGGCCGGCCGTGTTACGCGCGGTGCAGCCTTGGCGCTGAAATCGCGCATACTGCTTTACGCAGCATCGCCGTTATACAACGGGTGCGACCTTTACAAAGGCCAGATGCAGAACATTCGCGGGGAATTCCTCTTCCCGCAGAGCAAGGACGAGACCAAATGGGAGGCAGCCGCACAGGCAGCCTGGGATGTGATCGAGTTGGCAGAGACCGGTTTGTACGATCTCTACAAGGATACGGAACAGACCGATGAGTTCACGCGTTACATGTCCTCTTATCAGGGCGTAAGGCTGAAGCCCTGGAACAAGGAGACCATCTGGGGCTGGTGGAGCCGCTCGGGCGGTTATTCGTGGCTTGGCGGCACCGGAGGTCTGCTGGCAGGCGCCATGCCCGGCATGACAAGCGGCGGCGCATCGGGTGTCGTTTACCAGGGATACGGCGGTATCCAACCTTCGCTGAAATTGGTAGACAGCTATCCCATGTACACGACCGGACGCTATCCCGTGACAGGCTACCAGGGTGAGAACGACATGTCGAAACCCATCGTCGACCCGCAATCGGGTTATCAGGCCACCGGCTTCACCGAAGGGTACAAACAGCCCGGTATCGACTGGGGCGACGGCATCAAGGCCCACAACAGTTGTATCAACCGCGATCCCCGTTATTACGCCTGCCTCGTACCCAACGGTTTCTGGTGGCCCAACAAGACGGAGAATATCAAGTTCACCTGCTACAACAACGATGCTTGCACCAATAAGTGGAATGCTGGTGAAGGCGGCGGTATCACCCGCGTAGGCTATGTATGGCGCCGTTTGCTCGAAACCAACAAGTCGCTGCGCGAAGCCAAGGATTACACTTCGATGCAAACGGTTTATCCGGCCTTCCGCCTGGCGGAAATCTATCTCAACTACGCCGAGGCCTGCAACGAAAAGCCCCAGCGCGACGAGACCGCAGCGCTCGAATACCTGAACAAGGTGCGCGCACGTGTCGGACTGAAAAAGATCGAGGTCGCTTACCCCGAAATCAAAGGGAACAAGGAGCTGCTCCGCTGGTGCATCCAGAAAGAACGCATGGTAGAGTTCGGACTGGAAGCGATGCGCCACTACGACGCCTGTCGCTGGATGATCGCCAAGGAAGAATACCCGAGCGAGAACTGGACGCTGCACGTAAGCGCCACCACGTACGAAGAGTCCTACGAACGCGTACACACCGACTACGTCGGCGCCCCGGCCGTATTCCGCGACAAGGACTATCTCCACCCGATCAATGCGGCACAGATGGCCGAAATGACCAATATGACCCAGAATTACGGACATTAATAAATGCTCGAACCTATGAAAATAAATATGTGGAAACTGTTGATTGCAGGACTGTTTGCTTCGGCCGCTCTGGCCGGCTGCGAGGACAATCGCAACAACTTCATGGTAGACGATACGCTCTCATTCGTCAATGAGGAACAATATGCAGGCGTATCGGTTTATAATGGGAAATACGAATTCGCCATACTGAAAAACGGCAAGGGGCAGCAAAGCGCCAAAGCGCTCCTCAGCGTCTCGGAAACTGCCCTGGCCGAGTACAACGCGGCCAACGGCACCAACTACGCGGTGCTGCCGGCGAATTGTTACAAACTCTCCTCTTCGACGATCGGGTTCTCGGATGGCGACACCCGTAAATTCGTCGAGGTTACGTGGGATGACGCAGCCATCTTCGCCCTCGGCGAGGGTACGGAGTATGCCATTCCGCTTGAGCTCACCACGGTCAACGACGCGCTGGCCGTCGACGCGAACCGCAATGTGAAGATCATCAACCCCAAGCGCGCTTCGATCGGCATGGAGAAGGAACTGGCAACACCGTTCCACCCCACCGCTACGCACGAGGAGATTACCTTCGACGGCAACATCGTGCTCGACAATGCCATCACGACAATGGATCTGACGGTGAACTACGCGATCGACAACAGCCTCGTGGAGGCCTACAACCAGGCCAACGGGACGAACTACCTGGCCGCGCCCGAAGGGTTCGCCAGGCTGGACGCCGCCAGCTCGCAGATCGCAGCAGGCGAGACGACGGCCAAGTTCTCGGGCAAGATCAACTCCGACAAGCTGTTCACGGGCAGCAACCTCGATATCGTGGGCGACCTGCTCGTGCCGGTGCGCATCACCTCCGCGTCGCTGGACGGTATCACCGTCACCACCGAGGTCATGTATGTCCCCTTCTCGATGGACAAGGAACTGAAGGGCCCGTGGAAATTGCTCGAAGGCGAGGATAACTGCTATGCAAAAGACCCGAACAACGGCGGGGCCGCATGGATCATGCAGTATACAGCCGACAAACTGTTCGATGGGGAAATTACCGCCGGCCACGAATGGATATCCTGGTTCGCCACTCAAATCGAATTCCCGATAACGTTCGTCGTGGATATGGGACAGCGGCAGGTGTTCACGAAATTCCGGATCAGCGATTACTCGACCCACCAGGGTAATTACCGGGATTATGAGATCTACACGGCCGAAGAGTATAGCGGTGCAAGCACCCAGTGGAATCTGGTAGCCAGCGGTAAGCGTGATTTCAACTGGACAGGTGTGCCGACGCCCTATGACTATGCAGTCCAGAAAACGATCGCAGGCCGTTACCTGAAATTCGTGATTGTCAAACCCGAATACGCCCAAACCGGAGACTATCTGTATGGCCGCGGTAAACTGGCTGACGTACAGGGTCTGGGATTCTAACGACAGATGTTGAATAATTAATCCCGTTGTGAGTTCATTCTCTTTCACAACGGGATTAATTTTAATTTTACGAATTACGACTTACCGACTACGATGCTCAAATTCCTGAAAAATATCGTTCCGTTCGCAGCGGCCGCAGGATGCCTGCTTCTCGCGGGCGGTTGTTCCCGGACTATGTACCCGCAGGGGCAGCACCGCAGAGACCTGCAACCCCCCACGGATGCCGTGTTATGTTACGGCGGCAGCCACCACCGCACCCCTTTCCTGTGGGATAAGGAGCGGCTGGCACCCTATGTCACCTATGTCGATAAAGAGGGCACAGAGCACTGGCTCTTCGACGGGTTCATCTTCCTGGAATTCCAGGACACGAACCGCCCCGACGCAGAACTCTACGCCTTCGAGACGGGGCATCTGCGTGACACGGGCGAATCGGCCGGCAAAGCGCAATGGCAGGAGCTGATCGACTATTATTTCACGGACGGCAACGGGGTCGAGGCCCTCGAAGAGGCCGTGAAGGAGGCCGCCGCGCGGTTGGGCAAAGCCCCGCAGAAGCACAAGGTCATCATGGTACTCCCTGACCCGGTGATTCACCGGCACTATATCGACACGACGTCGAGTACGACCTATTGGGGTGCGCTGGATGGCCAGCAGCTGGATTTCAGCAGGAACGAAGACCGCATAGCCGCCTGCAAATGGTATATCGACCGGGTACGGGAGCGGTTCGCCCGGGGCAACTACGAACACGTCGAGCTGGCGGGATTCTACTGGCTGCGCGAGATCGTCACCCGGCCGGTGGACACGCAGTACAGCTACCACCTGACCCGCTCGGACATCATGCTCCCGCATATCGCCGACTACCTCCACAAGCTGGATTATACGTTCAGCTGGATACCCTACTACGGCTCGCGCGGGTACGACGTATGGCAGCAGTTCGGGTTCGACCAGGTCTACCTGCAACCCAACTATTACTGGAAGCCGCAGAACGACATGGATGAGGTTTGCAGACAGATCGACAGCCTGGGCATCGGCATGGAAATAGAGTTCGAACCCACGCTGCTCGACGCACGCGAAGGCAGCGGAACATTCCGTGCGCGGCTGCGCGATTACATCGACTACGCCAAACGACGCAACATCTACGGCAAACGGCCGTTCGCATATTACCATGGCACCAACGGGTTCTACGACCTCCACGCTTCGGACGACGAGGCCGACCGGGAGTTGTTCGACGAACTTTGCCAGTTCATCATAAACAATCCGTTACGGGCACAACGACCGACAACGGACAGGAAATAACCCATAAACGGATATATTGACCCCGGACGGAAGAGACTGCTCCGGGGTCGGATAAAAACGACAAGACATGACTCGCAGACTTTTTACAGTAGCAATTGCAGTGGTAACAGCCTTGGTTTTCACGCTCCCGACCGGCACCGCAGGCCCGAAGGACAAGCTGTACCCGTGGGAGAGGAAACACAAGAGTCCGGCGACCACGACCGATGCCGTATTATGCTACGGTGCCAGCCATCACCGCAATCCCTTCCTGTGGGACAAGGGGCGCTTCGCCCCCTATGTCACCTACGTCGACCCCGAAGGGAAGGAACAATGGCTATTCGACGGCTTCATCTTCCTGGAATCGCAGGATGTCGACCGCCCCGACAGCGGCGCCTACTCGTTTATGACGGGCGTGCTGCGCGACACGGGCGTATCGGCCGGCAAGGAACAGTGGCAGGAGCTGATCGACTACTATTTCACAAAGGGCAACTGTGTCGACGCCCTGGAACAGGCCGTCAAGGAGGCCACCGCACGGTTGGGCAAAGCGCCCTGCAAACGCCGCGTGATCATGATGATCCCCGATCCGATCATCCACCGACACTACATCGACACGACCACCACGACGACCTACTGGGGAGAACTCGGCGGGCGCCGGTTGGATTTCAACAGCAACGAAGACCGCGTAGCGGCCTGCAGATGGTACATCGACCAGGTGCGGGCACGGTTCGCCCAGGGCGATTACAAATACATCGACCTGGCCGGATTCTACTGGATCCGCGAGATCGCCGCCCAGCCGCACGACACGGAGTACAGCTACCATCTGACCCGTTCGGACATCCTGCTCCCCGAGATCGCGGACTACCTCCACCGGCTCAACTACACGTTCAGCTGGATTCCGTTCTACGACGCCCGCGGCCATGACGACTGGCGCAAATTCGGCTTCGACCAGGTCTACATGCAGCCTAACCACTACTGGAAGCCGGAAAACGACCTGGATTCCGCCTGCATGAAGATCAACCGTGCCGGGACGAGCATCGAGTTCGAATTCGAGGCTTCGATCCTCAGCGCGGATCCGCACAGCGACATATACCGGGCACGGATGCGCAAATACATGGAATACGCAAAGAAACACGGCATCTACGGCACCCGCCCGCTGGCCTATTACCAGGGGAGCAACGCCCTCTACGACCTCTCGGTTTCCACGGACGAAACGGACAGGGAGTTCTTCCACGAATTCTGCCGTTTCGTCGTAAACAACCCGGTACGGACGCAACACACCGGGAAGGGAAACAAATAAAAAAACCTGACATCCCATGACGAATTACCGAATCATTTTCACGCTTCTCTGCTGCCTGTCGTTCATCGGCTGCGGGGACGGGGACGACGAACCCTCCGGGGGCCCGAAACCGGCCCTGAGCATGACGATCGCATCGTCGGGCGCCAACTCGGTGACGCTGAACATGAAGCGCACGAACGCCACGTCCGTCAAAATCATATACAAGGCCACAGGGGTCATTACGTCCGAAACGGCGCAGAGCGTCGCCCAGAACGGCACGCAATACACCGGGACGACGGTCGAGATCGACGGCCTGGCGGCGCAGACGACCTACACGGTCTTCGCCGTGGCCTGCAACGACTCGGGCGAATACAGCCAGATGCAGTATGTCCGGTTCACCACCGACGCCCCCGGCCCGCAGATGTACCCGTGGGAACAAAGCCGCAACGGGATACTCTCCTATACGGACATGGTGCTGTGCTATGGCGGCAGCCACCACCGCACCCCGTACCGCTGGGACAAGGAGCGTTTCGCCCCGAGCGTGAGCTACGTGGACGAACAGGGCAAGGAACATTGGCTGTTCGACAGCTTCCTGTTCATCGAATTCCAGGACAGCAGCCGTCCCGACGGCGGTTATTACGCCTACATGGTTGGGCTGATGAAGGACTACGGGTTCTCGGCCGGAAAGACGCAATGGAAAGAGCTGATCGACTATTGGTTCGCCGGCGGCAGCGGCATGGATGCCCTCGAAGGAGCCGTGAAGGACACTTCGGCACGCCTGGGCGCACCCCCGTCCAAACGCAAGGTCATCATGGTACTTCCCGACCCGATCATCTACAAGGTTTACGACGGCAAGGGCAACGGCAAGGGCGACCCCGGCTCCACGGTTTACTGGGGCGAGCTGAACGGCCGCAAAATGGACTTTTCGACGGCCGAAGACCGCATCGCGGCCTACAAGTGGTATGTCGACGAGGTACGCAGGCGTTTCGACCTGGGCAACTACCAGTATATCGACCTGGCGGGGTTCTACATCATCTCCGAGGAACTCGTCACGCCGGGCGACGGCTGGAACCACGAACTGAAGAAATCGGACGAGATCATCCCTCCGCTTGCGGAATACCTGCATGCGATCAACCAATCCCTGAACTGGATCCCGTACAACCGCGCCGCAGGGTATAAGAAATGGCAGCAGCTGGGCGTAGACTACGCCTATATGCAGCCCAACTACTTCTGGGAGGGACAAAAATCGCTGTCGCAGTTCTTCTCCGACGTCAAGGCCAACGGCCTGGGCATGGAATTCGAATTCGACGAGGCGCTCCTCGAGGGCAAGGCCGACTGCGACACCTACAAGAAGCGTTTCCGCGAATACATGTCCGGAGCCAGGCTGAACAATGTCTACGGCACAAAGCCGCTGAGCTACTACCACGGCACCAACGCCTTATACGACCTGTCGAAATCGACGGCAGCCAAAGACAGGGAGTTCTACCACGAATTCTGCCGTTTCGTACTCGACAACCCGATGCGCAAATAACGATTAACGATCCGTAAACAGATGAAAAAACTCAAGACCTTCGCATTTTGCACCCTCTTAGCGGCATTGGCCGCAAACCATACGCCCGCCACAGCGGCGAACGGCCCCACGGGCGACGCGGCCCCGGCAACCCGCGATTCCGAACCGAAAATGTACGCCTGGGAACAGGAACGCGACGCGATACCGTCCTATACCGACCTGGTGTTGTGCTACGGTGGCAGCCACCACCGCACCCCGTACCGCTGGGACAAGGAGCGTTTCACCCCGTTCGTGACCTATGTGGACGAAGAGGGCAGGGAGCACTGGCTCTTCGACGGGTTCCTCTTCCTCGAATTCCAGGACAGCAGCCGCCCCGACGGGGGTAAATACGCCTACATGGTAGGCGTGCTGCGGGGCCAGGGCATTTCGGCCGGCAAGCAGCAGTGGAAGGAGCTGATCGACTACTGGTTCGACGGTGACAACGGCGTAAATGCCCTCGAAGCGGCCGTAAAGGAGGCTTCACAGCGGCTGGGCACGCCCCCGGCCAAGCGCAAGGTCGTCATGGTAATGCCCGACCCGATCATCTACCGGAAGTACGACGACACGAACGAGTCGACGACCTACTGGGGGTCGCTCGGCGGGCGGCGGATGGATTTCGCCAAGGGAGCCGACCGCGTTGCGGCCTGCAAATGGTATATCGACCAGGTGCGCAGGCGCTTCGACGAAGGAAATTACCAGTATGTCGAACTGGCCGGGTTCTACATCATTTCGGAA
>OMAA01000928.1_pt1 | contig 11784 bp, 7 predicted proteins | sample 1674191 | NCBI WGS metagenome assembly OMAA01 (sample SAMEA103958152, study PRJEB25191) | human gut metagenome | biome: human-associated habitat [ENVO:00009003]; feature: intestine environment [ENVO:2100002]; material: feces | place: Germany | collected 2013/2015
CAATACTACGATTTACAACACGGCGCTTTATATGAGATTGAGCCGGGACGATGAAAACTATGGTGACAGCGTAAGCATTGAAACACAGCGGACAATCCTGCAACAGTACGCAAAGGAACAGGGACTTCATGTAGTCGGTGAGTATGTGGACGATGGCTGGTCGGGGACGAACTTTGCTGGGGTAAGATAGCGTAACCATTTTTGTATGGTACGCTATCTGCCCCGACTTTTTGCTTATACGGCATAGCTTTTCACATCTGCGCCGATCTGGCGAAAGAAGGAAACGCTTTCCGTGTGTGCCTCGCCCGTATCGACCTGACCGACGAAGCTGTAATATATCTCAATTTTTCGCGTGTTCGTATCCTTGTCCAATTCGTAAACAAGGATACGGTCGATGAACTCATGGACGATCTCATAGGAGAGTTCCTGCACGTCCGTGTACTTGCGGACGATCTGCACGAAGCGCCCCACATCGTCCCGGCGCTCCGTGACGGTGCTGACTTCCTTCTCCAGCCCGCGGATCTTCTCCACCAGGGCGGCCTTCTCGTCATCATAGCCGGATACCATGAAGGTAAACTGCTGATCGCTGAGACGGCCCAGGGCGTTATCCTCGTAGAGCTTGCGGAAAAGATGGTCCAGCTCACCCAGGCGGGCTTTTGCCTTGTCCAGCTCGCCGCGCTTTTCCCGAAGCGCCCGGTTGGCCTTGACGTCCCCATACTCGGTGGCATCGGCTATAAACTGCTGCTCATGGGCTTTCACATAGGAGAGGACCCGTTGGATATCGCCCAGCACCAACTCTTTCAGAACGCTTTTGCGGATATAGTGGGTGGTGCAGACCTCACCGGTTCGGATGCGGTTGCGATAACGACCGCAGGTGTAAGCGTGCTTGCGTTCCAATGTACCCGCGCCCTGTTGGAGATACATCTTGTAGCCGCAGTCTCCGCAGAACAGGAGGCCGGAGAACAGATCGATCTCCTCACTTTTGGTCGGGCGGTGCTTCGTGGCGATCCTCTTCTGCGCAAGGTCAAAGGTTTCCTCGTCAACCAGCGCCTCATGGGTATTGGGGAAGAAATATCGCTTATCTTCCGGGTTTACCCGCGTCTTTTTTGACTTGTAGGACACCTTGCACTTTTTCGCCGTTACCGTATGCCCCAGATATTCCTTTCTCGACAGGATATCATAGAGGGTCTTGTCCGGCCAGTTGTAGATGCAACTGGGATGCGGCCGCGGATGGCGGCAGCTCCCGGTACGGCGATAGCGAAGCTCGCTGACGGTCAGGACCTTGTTCTCCCGGAGCCAGTCCTGGATCTCGCAGATGCGGTCGCCGCGGATATACATGGCGAATATCTGACGGACAACATGGGCGGTTTCCGGATCGGGCAGAAGGTGGTTCTTGTTCTCCGGGTCGATGATGTACCCATAGGGCACCTCGCCATTGACGCGCTCGCCCCGTTGGGCTTTTGCCTGCTTGACCGCGCGGATCTTCTTGGAGGTGTCGCGCGCGTAAAACTCGTTGAACCAGTTGCGCAGAGGCGTGAACTCGTTATCCTCCCTCGCCGTGTCAACGCCGTCGTTGATGGCGATATAGCGGACGTCGTACTCCGGGAAGATGACCTCAATGAGCTCGCCGGTTTTCAGGTAATTACGGCCCAGGCGCGATAGGTCCTTCGTGATGACAGTAGCCACACGGCCCGCCTCCACCTCCTGGAGCATGGCCTGTAAGCCCTCACGGTCGAAGCTGACGCCGGAAAAGCCGTCGTCCACAAAAAAGCGCGTGTTCAAAAAATGATGCTCGTCTGCGTACCTCTGGAGGATGACCTTCTGATTCTGGATGCTTCCGGACTCGCCGGCCTGCAAATCCTCTTGGCTCAAACGGCAATATAAAGCGGTAATCTTATCTGACTGTAACATTTCTGCCTCCTTCCCGACAGCCAGACAAGCGAATATGTGTAGGACAGATGTTGTCCCACACATATTATACCGCGTTCTGTTCTGCCTGTCTGCTGGTTTTGGCTTAACTGGGACAAACCGCCGTATTTTCGGCGCTTTGCACGACTTCCTTGCGGATCATCTTCGCCAGCTTCTTCTCTATGGTGTCGGTCGCCCGTTCGCTGGGCGCCGCGCTCACAAGGTAGGTCACTTTGCCTATCCTGTGTTCTGTCGTATTTTTGAGCATTTCCTGTTTCGGCATAAATGTCCCCCTTTCGGAAATACATGGTTGCTTCTATCGTATGAACAGCGGCTTGTCCGCTATTCCAAAAAAGCAGAAACGGACGGCTGAATGGCCTATCAGCTCCACGGGAATCCCACCCCCGCGCGGTTCTCGCGCGGCCCTGCTCATTGCCTGCGACGCCTCACCGCCTGAATACGGCTGCACGCCCGGACTGTGACTGCAAGGGAGTATCGCCCCGCCTGTGCATCGTGGCCCGCGGGCTGCCTTGCCCGCTTTGCGGCCCGGTGGGTATCGCTCGCCCCGTTGGAGGGTCATGGCGCGCCGGCCGTATGGCTCCGCACAGACGGGAATGTATCCGTCTGCTCTATGCTGCGCCGGGATTTGCCGGGCTTTCTTTGTCAAGGAGCAAAGGGCTCAGCCGCGCGGAAAGGGGGGCGCACGGTTAAGGCCCGCCTGGGTTCAGTTCAGGTCGAAACTCAGGATGGCGACGATTAGCTTCGTCTCGATCCGGCGGCGGATCTCCTCGTCCACAGCAAGGCAGGGATTGCCGTTCTGGTCATACCCTCTTCGCATGGACAGAGCCGCTATGTAGCCGGAATAGTGATCCAGCACCTGGTTCACCGCCTCTGGGTCGCCCCGCACGGCGGCGGCGATCACCGGATAAGGGATCAGGCTGCTTCGCGCGTTTCCGCGCTTACTCATTCGCGTCACCTCCCATCAGCTTTCTCAGCAGCTCGTAGGCCTGCTGCCTGCGGTTGTTGACCGTTTTCCGGGACAGATTCAACTTCTCGCCGATCTCCCGGTCTGCCAGCTCCAGGAACCAGTACATCAGGAGGATGTCCCGGAACCTTTTGGGGAGCGTGGTCAGGGCGTCGGCCAGCCGGTCATCCCTAATGAGGATCACATCGCCGTCCACGGGGAAGGATGTGTATTCCCACGGATAGAGGTCATAGGTTGCAAGCGCCTCGCTGCCCTCCTCCGACAGATCGCTCAGGGACACGAAGCGGTCCTGCTGGACGCGAACCTGACGGAAAGCGTTAGCAGACTCATTTCGGATGGTCCTTTTGCAGAACGCATCGAAGGTGTGCTGCTTGTGCCGGTAATGGTGTTCAAGGTCCATTTTCTCACCTCCCTTCGCGCCGGAAGGCAGGTCGTGGTTTCCCCTTTCACCCCTTACTGGTTTTCCAAATGGCCCTTTTGGCCATTTTTTCGGAATTTTCTCAAAAATATTTTTTTCGCGGCTCATGCTGCGCTCCTTTCGTTCTGTTCGGGTGGATGTTCCTTCCAGAACAAAGGGCGGCGGGGAGCGGCAGCCCACGGCGAAGAAGTGCCGGGAACGACAAAAGCACCTATAAAGGCTTCAAAACCTTCATAGGTGCTCAATAGGCGCAATGAAACAGCAGAAAGGGCAGGCGGGTGCAGAAAACTGCTTTCATGCCGTATTAGTCCGGTTATGCGATTTGTGCGGCGGCAAGCCGCATCAGCGACACCTCCTGTACTCTTTTGTCATAGACTGATTTCCTTTCTGCTCAAATCGGATAGAAATGGCGAAAGGCGGTTGTTCAAAAGAGCAACCGCCTTTCCTGACGAATGAAACCGAAAAGGGGCGCGGGGCTATTTGCCCGCGCCCCTAAAGGTGAACCTGTTTACTTTTCGATGATTTGCAGCGCTTCTTCCTCACGCCGCCGCCTGATCTGCCATGTGGTCAGTGCAAGGCATCCGGCAAGAGATGCACAGAGGGAGAATCCCCACAAGCCTAACACGCTGCTGTCGCCGGTCTTTGGGATTTGCAGCCGCTTCGGGTCGATCCAGCCCATCAGGCCGCCGGGAGCCTTGCCCTGCACCAACTCATACTTCTCAATGAAGCGGTGGAGCATGGCGGCGATCTCCGCGCGGGTTGCCGTGCCCTGCGGGTCAAGCAGATTGCCGGATTTTCCCTTCATCAATCCGCTGCCGACCGCCCATTGCATCGCCGTCTTTGCGTAATCCGTGATCTTGTCCGCGTCCTTAAATTTGTCCAGATTTCCCTTGACGGTCAGATCGTAGCCCTTGTAGTCCGCGTAGCGGTAGAAGATGGCTGCAAGCTGTTCGCGGGTGATGGGATCGTCCGGGCCGAATTTGTCTTTGCCGTAGCCCGCGAAAATGCCGTTCTCCGCCGTCCATGTGATCGCGTCAGCGTACCACTTTCCGGCCTCCACATCGGTAAAGCTGTTTTTGCCCTTCGGCGCGGGGCTGCCCTCCATGCGCCAGAGAATGGTCGCCATCATGCCGCGCGTCGCCGTCCCATACGGACTGAACAGGGTCTTGCTCGTGCCGAGCATCAGGCCGTTTTCGTAGACGAACATCACATCGCCGTAGAACCAGTCCTTTTCAGAAACATCGGTAAAGGGATTCGCGCCTGTACCCGGATTTTCGTCCACGCGCCAGCCTGCATACACGGTCATATCCTTCGTCAAATAAACGCCAGAAACCTTGTTCATCAGGCTGCGTTCGCTGTACCAGCCGATAAAGGTGTGGCCGCGCCAGGTCGGGACGTACTTTGTCAGGTCAATGTAGGTATTGTACGTTCCCTGCACGCTGGGAATATCACTGCCTCCGCCTGTTTCAAAGCGCAGCGTGTAGTAGGTGACGGGCGGATTGTAGCCGGTGGGTGCAGGAGGTGCATCTTTCTCGAAGATGGCCTTGACCTCCACATTGGCGCTCGGCATGGTGAACTTATTGTTCTCGATGGTCACGCCGCCGCTGATGACCTGCCACTCCTTGAGGTGGTAGCCGGTGTTTGGCGTTGCGGTCAGGCGAATCTCCGTACCGACCACGGCTTTTGCATGAGATGCAGAAGCCGTTCCGTTGTCGCCGCTGGTCACGGTGATGGTGAACTCGGTGGGAGCAGGAGGTGCGTCCTTCTCAAAGATTGCTTTGACCTCCACGTTGGCGCTCGGCATGAGGAACTTATTGTCCTTGATGGTCACGCCGCCGCTGATGACTTGCCACTCCTTGAAGTGGTAGCCGGTATTGGGCGTAGCGGACAGGCGAATCTCCGTGCCTGCCACGGCTTTGTCAGGAGATGCGGAAGCTGTGCCGTTTCCGTCCGTTTTCACGGTGATGGTGAACTCGGTGGGCACAGGCGGTGCGTCCTTCTCAAAGATGGCGCTGACCTCCACATTGCTGTCCGGCATGAGGAACTTATCGTCTTTGATGGTCACACCGCCGCTGATGACCTGCCACTCCTTGTTGGGCGTGGCGGTCAGGGTGATCGTCGTACCAGCCGCAGCGGTGGAAGGAGTTGCGGTGCCAGTGCCGTTTCCGTCATTACCGACGGTGACGGTGTAGGTGGTGGGGGTAATAACGCTGTTTTCCCACAGCGCCTTGATTTCGGTATCCCTGTCCACTGTGTAGGAATCGCCTACCTTGTACTCCGCGCCGCCGATCTCCCAAGCCTTGAACTTCTGATCGGCGGGAGCGGTGAAGCCGCAGGCGGGCAGGATGTAATTTGTCTTTGCCTTGACGATCACGGGACCCATGCTGCCGCTGCCGCCGTTGCCGTTGAAGGTGATTGTGCAATCCGCAAGCTGCGCACCATCGCCCACGGTGACCACAGTATCGGGGCTGGCAAAGTGGTTGTGATCCTCCGCATAGCGGACGAAGTAATTGCCGGCAGGCAGGTTTTCAATCTCGATACCGGTGCAGGCGGTGTAGATAGTTTCGCTCTTTGCACGGTATTCCATCGTTGCATCCACGCCAGTGATTTTTCCGTCGCTGCCGCCCACGGTGGTGGGCGCGACACCGATCAAGCCGTTAGGCGCTTCCTGCGTGGCTTTGCCGATGCTCCACGCCGCGGTCACGGCATCGGTGCTGCCGTCCGCCCATTTGCCGGTCTTGGATGTGACGCGAACGGTGTAATCGCCCGCGTCCGTGGCGGTGTTGCCGGAGATGTCCATTGTGGCGGGATCATAACCGTTCACGGTCGCGATATGCTCGGAGCCATTGTAAGTATAGGTTCCGATGACACTGATGCTGGGTTTGGCGGGATCGGTAGGCGCAGGAGGTGCGTCCTTCTCGAAGATAGCCTTGACCTCCACGTTGTCATTCGGCATGAGGAACTTGTCGTCCTTGATGGTCACGCCGCCGCTCATGACCTCCCACTCCTTGAGGTGGTAGCCCTCGTTGGGCGTGGCGGTCAGGGTGATCGTCGTACCGGCCGCAGCTTTTGCATGAGAGGCGGAAGCCGTTCCGCCGCCCTCTGTGGTCACGGTGATGGTATGCTCGGCAGGCGCGGCTTTGGTTATCGTAATAGACAGCTCCTTCGTATCGCTGCCCGCGCTGTTGGTAGCCTTGACGGTGAATTTGACGGTTCCCGCTGCGGTAGGCGTGCCGTTGATCTCGCCGGTGTCCTTGTTCAGGCTCAGACCGGCAGGCAGGTCGCCGTTTTCAATGCTCCATGTGATAGGCTTGGTGCCGGTGGCAGTCAGGGTCTGGCTGTACGCCTCGCCCACCTTGCCATCCGGCAGGCTGCTTGTGGTGATGCTGGGCGCGGCGGCAGCGTTTTCGCTGATGGTGAAGTAGTGCTCCGCCTTGCCGCAGTAGTTCCCCGTGCCGTACAGCGTTACCTTGGGGGCTTTTGCCGGGTCAAAGCCCGCGTCGTCCGGTGCAAGGGTGTAGGGATGGACGTTGTTGGAATAGCCGGCGGTGTAGTCCGTGTTCTCCGCAAGCTGCTTCGTTTCGTTCTCGCCCGTCTGATGGGAAAGACCCGTCAGCTTCTTTTCGCTGCCGTCTGAGACGCAGTCCGTCAGCCCCTCGAGCGTCAAAAGCCCATGCTCATAGCAGTATCCAAGATCATACTTGCCGCAGAGCGTACATTTCCCGTATTCGTCAAAGCTATGGTCAATGGTCTTTCTGTTGACGGTGCTGCCGCAGATGGAGATGTTTTCCGCCGGAATACCGGGCAGCTCCTGTGTGTGCAGGTCGTCATAGACATAGTCTGTGTCCCCCTTTTCCCTAAGCCGGAAGGAGTCCACCGTGCTGTTCAGGATCTGGATCCCGATCACCGTATTACAGCCGCTCGCGTTTTTCCCGATGCCGGGAATATAGTCGGTACTAGATCTCAAATCGCCGCCCTTTGCGGTCACGGTGCTGTTTTCAATGATGATATCCATCCGGCCGCCATGAGAGGTATACCCCGAGCCGATGGCGGGACCGAACTTTAAGTTGCGAACGGACACCTGACTGTTCGCAATGCGGATACGGCTCTCGCGATCGGTTGAGGATCGCAAACCGCTGCCGATGGGCGCGTTGAGTGAAGACGTAATATCGATTTGGCTATCCTGAATGTCGATGCTGCCAAAGGAAGCCTGTTCGCCGCCGCCAATCGTGCAGCGATTATAGGGGTACTCCTCGTTCAGGCGGATGCTGCTGCCGCGGATCACGATCTCTTCAACGGAAGCATATTCTCCACGTGCGCCGATGATATCGCCCGTCAACACGGTGCTGTCCGTGATCTCCAGCTTTTTCAGCGTCTTTGCGTCAGTTATTGTGTGCACGGTTTCGTCCATAAAAATGCCGTAGGTGTGCAGATCGGAATCCCGAACGGCAATGCTCCCATTACCGCCGACGCGAATGCCTCTCAAATGCGGCAGCCTGATCTCGCTTTCTTCAATGACGAGCTCGCTATTGCTGCCCACGCGGATCCCATCGGTGAGAACGGAGAGTGTGTCCGTGGATGCAACGCGGCAGTTTCGGATGGTGAGCTTCCCGCCCGGCGAGTCTGCGTCCCAGCCGATCAGAATTTTATTGCTGCTGAGAAGCGGAAGCTCTGCGTCCGAAACGGTGATGCTTCCGACGCTTCCGCCGGCAGCTCCGCCGATGCAGGCGCCGTCTTTACTGGAAATGGATTGGATCACATTGCCGTTGATGGTGATGCTTTTGCAATTCACACGCTCGGAATGGCTGTCCGTAAAGCCGCCGATGGCTGCGCCGCTGCCCTCGGCGGAAACGGTGAGCTCACCGCCAGTGATGCGAATGTCGTCCTTACTGCCGATGCCTGCCGCACCGCCTTTTCCGGTCGCATGGATGACGCCGTCGGTGATGGTGACGCCGCTCTTGCCTTTGCCTCTATCGCCAATGGCGGCGTTATTGCGATTGGCCGTGGCTTCTATCGTTCCGCCATTGATGGTAACGGTCATTGCCCCGGTGTTATAAATTCTGGCTCCGCCGATGCCGAAGCCCTCTCCCTTGGCAGTTGCCTTGACAGTACCATCGTTTATGGTGACGCTGCCGCTCTCATACGGCCCGATTCCGTTTCCGGGGATCACCCTGTTCAAATCTTCTGCAAAGTTGTTGACGCCCCCAATGGCGGTTACATCGCCGCCGTTGATGGTGATCGTGCCGCCATATCCTGTGGTGATCGCATCGCAGGTAGCCTCGGCGATGACCGTGCCGCCGTTGATGGTGACGCTGCCGCCATATCCCATTTGGCATGTGCCGATCCCTACGCTTTCCACAGTAGTACAATTGCCTACCGACATGGCAAAGGCTTCGGTACGGACAACGCCGCCATTGATGGTGATGCTGCCGCCCTGCCTGCGGTTGTAGACCTCACCGCGGTCGGTGGAGCGAAACTCAATTTCTTCTGCACGTGTCCCACCGATGGCGGAGGCATTATCCTGCCCCTTGGCGCGGATATTGCCGCCGTTGATGACGATCGTACCCTCGCTTTCGCGGATACCATCGTTGCCTTCTCTCCAGCGTGCACTGCTGCCGATGCCGGCCATTCCGCTATCCGGCCATACAGAGTAATGGACCATCCTGTCGAGGTTGAAATCCGCCGGGAGGCACGCCGTCAGCCTGCCCATGGTGCCCTCATCGGTGCTTTGGGCGTAGACGGTAAAGGTATCGCCCACCTTTACATCGATGCCCCACTCCGCCGTGAGGTGGCTGCCGTTCGTTAAGATCAGATTGACCGCGCCGTGGGTGTCCAAGCGGGGCGTGATGGTCACGTTGCCCTCCACCACATACCAGCCGGCGGGCAGATCGTACCATTTGTCGGCATAGTCGAGAATGCTTGCCTTGGTTTCGCTCGTCAGCACGGTGTATGCGGTGCAGACCTGCTGATTGCCGTCTTTGTCCAAATAGGTGATCGGATCGGTGGAGATCGGCCTTGCCTCCATCCATTGCGCCACCAGCTCCATGTTTTCGAACACAGGGTAATCGAAATTCCACTCCGGCAGATTGATGTATTGCAGATCGGCTTTGTTATACCAGCCGATAAAGGTATAGCCGTCCTTGGTGGGGGCGGCAGGTCTTTGCGCCTTTTGTCCCCGCAAAATCCGTTGTGCAGCGACCGTACTGCCGCCATCGGAATCAAAGGTGACAGCTATATACGCGTTGTCCTGGATTTCGCCGCCTGTCAGCGTGCCAAAGAAGCTGCCGCCGGTGATTGTGCCATTGTTTACCACGTCGCCATAAAACTTGCCGTAGGAGATTCTGCCGTTGTTCACCACTTCGCCATAAAACTCGCCGCTGGTGATAAGGCCATCTGTATCATTCGTAACCTTGCCGTAAAACTTCCAGCCGGCGATTTCGCCATGGTTTGTCACTTCACCATAAAGCTCGCCATTGGCGATTTTCCCGCCGGGGGCGTTTTCCACTTCACCCCGAAAAGAGCCATAGTTGATGGAGCCTCGATTCTTCACCTTTCCGGAAAACGAGCCGCGGATGATTTCGCCCTCGTTGATCACCTCGCCTGAAATTTGGCGGGGGAAGAATTTGCCCTCATTGAGCACATTATCGGTAATGCTTCCAGCGTTGGTGTCCAGATAGCCGCTTTTGGTTATATGGAACAGTGTGCCGCTGCTGCTCTGTTCCCGATCGATCTTGAGACTATGGTCCAGGACAAGCACGACCTGTCTGTCGATTACCAACGTTTGGCTGACGGTAATATCCGCCGTCAAGGTGATTTTACCGATTGTATTGTCTGCCAGCGCGGCAAGTAGCTCCTCCTCTGTGCCTACCCAAATTTTTCCCGCAGCGAAGGCCGTTGTCGGCAGCAGCGTCAGCACCATGCAGCATAGCAGCAGGATGCTGAGGATTCGTTTCTTCATGATATCGCTCCCTCCTGTTCGTGTCGGGCGGGCTTGTCCGCCCCGTCTTTTCTCCGGTTTTCTCTGATTCTGAGCCGGAAGCACAGCGCGGTGATCGCCGCCGCCACGGCAAAGGAGACGACGGCCACCAGCACATAGCCGCCCGCGTCCTCCCGCAGCAGCATCGCGCCGAACACGCCCCATGTTTCCGGTTGCCCCGGCCCGGCGACCGTGCCCACCGCCTGCATCAGCACCGCGAACAGCAGCATACACATAGCGCTCAGTCCATATATGCCGCGCCGCTGCCTCCGGCGGTTGTTTTCCCGCACCCGCTGCTTGACGAGTGCGACCCGTCTTGCGGTATCGTACATTTCGTTTGAACCTCCTCTCTGGATTTTTTGAAATGCGGCTTAAAAACCCCTTCACTTATATAGGTACAAAAAATCGAAAAAACTCTCACCCAAAACGCAAAATTTTTCAAAAAAATTTGAGAGCCGCCAAAAAGCAGCTCTCAAGGGGTGAATGTTCGGTTATTTCATCCGCGATAAGCGGAAAGCGGACAGCTTTCCCGCCACCACCAGCAGCACCGGCAGGGCGTAAGCGATGTACTGCGCCGCGCCGCCGTAGGCGATGAGCAGATTATAGATGGCGTGGAGGGTGATGGCCGCGCCCAAGAGGCCGCAGGTGCCTGCGATCTTCAGCCACGTCCGCTGCCACGTGTATGCAAGCCCGCCGCCCACGATCAGACCGCACAGCACGTGCATGGCTCCCGTGCCGAAGCCCCGGAAGAAGATGAAGGAGAAGCGGTCCGCGCCGTTCTGGATGAGATAGCAGACGTTTTCAAAGGTGGCAAAGCTCAGGGCAATCGTGATGGCGGCAGTCTTGATTTTATCCCCCTCTGGCTCGAATACCAGCAGATAGAACACCAGCGGCAGCAGCTTCATCATTTCCTCCACCACCGGCGCGATCTCCGCCGTGGCGGCAAGGGCGTCCGCCCGGCACACCGCCGCGAGGAAGGTGTTGATGTAAGCCGAAAGCAGGCACACACCCATCCCGGCAATGCAGAACAGGAAGAAGCGAAGCTGCCGCCTGCCCATACACAAGGCGGCCACCAGCAGGGGAGATACCATGCACAGAAAGATATTTTCGATGTAGGTCATGCTGCCACCGCCTTTCTCGTGGCGGGCAGCAGCCCCAGAATCGCAAGCGTCAGCAGCATATCGCACCAGAAGGCAGGGCTGTCCAGAGAGGTATCCGGCCAGAAGCAGCCCGCCGTCCAGAGCAGATACTCCGCGAACGCAAAGCACAGCACGCCGATGTGGAAGTACCGCATATTCCGCGCCGCGCCCATCTGCGTTTTCGCATAGGAAAGTCCGCGTATGGCGCAGAAGGAGAGCCATATCATCATGCCGCACCAGATCAGGTTGGAGAGAATATCCCCGAAGATGCAGTAGAACGCCAGCAGCGGAAGACCGAACGCAGGCGCAAGCCATGCCCTGCGGCAGCGGAAGCTGCGCTCATCTGCTCCCGCCAAAG
>OMAA01000929.1_pt1 | contig 11780 bp, 8 predicted proteins | sample 1674191 | NCBI WGS metagenome assembly OMAA01 (sample SAMEA103958152, study PRJEB25191) | human gut metagenome | biome: human-associated habitat [ENVO:00009003]; feature: intestine environment [ENVO:2100002]; material: feces | place: Germany | collected 2013/2015
ACCTACGCCAAAATCGACGGCGCCTGGCTGGACGACGACTCGTATGTGACCATCCACCGCATCGCCTCGTCGGGAATCGTCAAAGGCGCGGCCAAGGACTGCATCAACTGGTGCATCGAACATTACGGCAACGTGCGCGCCGACACGCATCCGAACAACAAGGCCATGCAGCACGTGCTCGAATCGAACGGATTCGCCCGCTGCGGCCTGATCCAACTGCTTGACCGCCCCACCGATACCACGCGTATCGCCTACCAGCGTCACGAATGGTGATTGCGCATACATAGAAACGTAGAAAAAAGGACGTCTCCCGTAAAACTGCGGGAGACGTCCTTTTCCATATGAAGGGATGATTAGAACAGTCCCGGCTCGTTAAGCTGAGAATGCTTGCGGCTGTACGTGAAATACACGACCAGTCCAAGCGCGAACCACACGGCGAAACGCACCCACGTCTCCCAATTCAAACCGAAGATCAGAATCAGGCAGAAGATGATGGCGCAGATTGGCGTGAACGGCACGCCCGGCGCACGGAAGCCACGATGCGCGTCCGGCTGGGTCTTGCGCATCCACAGGATGCCGGCCGACACGATGATGAACGCGGACAGCGTACCGATGTTCACCAGCTCGAACAGCACGTTGATGTTGATGAAACCGCCGGCGATGGCCGTCAGAATGCCGAAGAACCACGTGCCCTTGAACGGTGTGCGGTACTTCGGATGCACTTCGCCGAAGAACTTCGGGAACAGTCCGTCGCGGCTCATCGCATAGCAGATGCGGGACTGGCCGTACAGCTGCACCAGCATGACGGTGGTCATGCCGATCAACGCGCCGAGGTTCACGATGAACGCCAGCCAGTTGAGGCCGGTCTCGAGAATCACGCCCGCCACCGGAGCGTCGATGAACTTCGCGAACTCCTTGTACGGCACCACGCCGGTCATGATGAGCGTCATGATGATGTACAGCACGGTGGACACGGCCAGCGAGATCAGGATGCCGCGCGGCAGCGTCTTGTTCGGATTGATGGTCTCCTCGGCGGAGGAGGAGACGGCGTCGAAGCCGATGAAGCTGAAGAACACGATCGACGCGGCCGGCACGATGCCGTACGGCTGCGTCGAACCCGGCTGGAACGTGTAGATGCCATACGGGGAGAACGGTTTCCAGTTGGCGGGATTGATGTACCAGACGGTGCACACGATGAACAGCACGATGATGGCCAGCTTGATCATCACCATGATGTCGTTGGTCTTCTTCGTCTGGTTGATGCCGATGGACAGCACCCACGTGATGATGAGCACGATCACGAAGCCCGGCAGATTGAAATACGTGGTGACTCCCGGCGTGGTGCCGTACGCGGCGGTCAGTTCGACCGGCAGATGCAGGCCGAAGCCTTCCAACAACTTGTTGAAATAGCCCGACCAGCCGGCGGACACGGTCGCCGCCTGCAACGCGTATTCCAAAATCAAATCCCAACCGATCACGAAGGCGATCAACTCGCCGAACGCCAGATACGCGTACGAATAGGCGGAGCCGGAAACCGGTGCCATCGCGGCGAACTCCGCATAGCACAGGCCCGCAAAACCGCAGCAGACGGCGGCGAGCAGGAAGGACACGCACAATGCCGGTCCCGCGGTGAGCGCGCCCTTGCCGGTGAGCACGAAGATGCCGGTGCCGATGATGGCGCCGATGCCCAGCATGGTCAGGTCGAAGGTTTTCAGTGTTCGCTTCAGCGGAGTCGATTCGGAGACAAGTTGGTCCACCGACTTCTTGCGAAATAGATCCATGGTCGTCAGATTCCCTGTGATTGTTTCAAAAATGGGCTGGACCGGACGGATTTCCGGGACTCTGGCACGCCTTAACGCCAGAAATCAGAAAGGCCGCGGCGATATGCGCAACAGCCTTGTGTATGGAAAGTGTAAAAAACACTGCCGGACAAAATCGTGAAAACATCGTGAATCGTCTCACCATATGTCCCTGATGTTCCATACCTGTCACATAGCGGCGCGACAATGGGAGCCATGACTTTGAGCGCAACACGTGAATGGGATTTCTCCTCCGAACAAGGCAAAGCGAACTACAAGGCCGCCCAGCGGCGGTATCCGGCGCAGGCCATCGTCGACCTCGCCGCACTGCGCGACAACATGCGCCATCTGGTGAGTGTCGTCGGCGGTCCGCATTCCGGCACCGCCGTCATGGGCATCGTCAAAGCCGACGCGTACGGACACGGCCTGATCCCCGCCGCGCTTGCCGCGCTCGCAGGCGGCGCCACGTGGCTCGGCACCGCGCAATCGCATGAAGCGCTGTTGTTGCGCAAGGCGGGCATCGGCCTCGATCGCTGCCATATTCTGACGTGGGTCTACAGCGGCGCCGAAGTGCCGTTCGACGAGCTGGTCGACAACGACATCGACATTTCCGTCGGCTCGCTTGCCGGCATCGACGGTGTCGCCGCGGCCGCACGCAGGCTTGGCAAGACGGCACGCGTGCATGTGAAGGTCGATTCGGGTTTTGGCCGCAACGGCTTCACGCCAGCCGGTTTCGACGCGGCGCTCGCCAAACTGGTGCCGCTCGCCAAGGAAGGCGTGCTGCACATCGTCGGCCAGTGGAGCCATCTGGCGGTCGCCGACGCGCCGGACGTCCCGGAATTCGTGGCATCCACCGACATGCAGGTCGAAACGTTCAAGGACTTCACCCGTCGTATGGAAAAAGCCGGCATTCCGCCGGAGATTCGCCATCTTGCCAACACCGCGGCCACGTTGTCTCGTCCGGAGATCCACTTCGAACTGACCCGTCCGGGCATCGGACTGTACGGTTACGAAGCCGATCCGGCCATGGGCACGCCGTCCACGTATAGCCTGAAGCCCGCCATGACCCTGCAGGCGCAGCTCGGCACCGTCAAGGATGTGGAGGCCGGACATGGCATTTCCTACGGCCGCACGTATCTGACCCCGTCCGACACCTCCACCGCGATCGTGCCGCTCGGCTATGCGGACGGCATCCACCGCTCCGCCTCCGGATTCGACATGGAAGGCGCCAAGCACGTGACCAAGCCCGGTGGTCCGGTGCGCGTGATGACCGCGGAAGGCCCACGCCTGTACCACGTGTCCGGCCGCGTGTGCATGGACCAGTTCATCCTCGACCTGCACGGTTCCGCCGCCGAACTCGGCATCCACGAAGGCGACAATGTGGAACTGTTCGGTCCAGGCCGCGGCGAGGATTACGCCGAACCGACCGCGGACGATTGGGGTCGTGCCGCCGACACCATCAGCTACGAGATCTTCACCTGCCTGCGCAACCGCATTCCGCGCCTGTACGAGCATGCCACGGACGTATTGTCCGCCGAGGACCTCGCCAAGCTCGACCCGGCAAGCATCCTGTAATCCCGTAAAAAGCGGCGGCAGCCGCCGCACCCATAGGAAGGCGGTGCATCATGACGAGCGAAGGATACAGCGCGTTCGACGAGGAGCGTTGGGCTCCGGAACCACCCAAATCCAGCTCCCGCACCGCCTTCCAACGCGACCGCGCCCGACTCATCCACTCGTCTGCATTGCGCAGGCTCGGCGCGAAAACGCAGATTCTGGTGGCCGGCACCGACGATTTCGCACGTACACGGCTTACACACACGTTGGAGGTCGCGCAAATCGGTCGACAGATCGGCACTTCGCTCGGTTGCGATCCCGACGTGGTCGACTGCGCCTGCCTTGCGCACGACCTCGGCCACCCGCCGTTCGGCCATAATGGGGAACGTGCGCTTGCCGAAATCGCCGGCAATATCGGTGGTTTCGAAGGCAATGCGCAAACCTTGCGATTATTGACGCGCCTCGAACCGAAAATACTGTTTCCCGACGGACGTTCCGCAGGCGTGAATCTGACGCGTGCCGCGCTCGATGCGGCCGTCAAATACCCGTGGACGCTTGCCGAAGCCGCCGCGCATCCGAAAGGGGAGCGCAGCGCGAAATTCTGCGTCTATCCGGATGATACGGACGTGTTCGCCTGGCTCAAACAACACGCGCTCGACACCACCCACCGTCCCGTCGAATGCCAGGTGATGGACCTGTCCGATGACATCGCCTACAGCGTGCATGATGTGGAGGACGCCATCGCCACCGGCGCGTTCAATCCGGGCGTGCTGCATGAAAGCGGCGTGATCGACGCGGTCGTCGAGGACGCGCGCGCCTGGTACGGACCGCAATGGGACACAGACAAGCTGGTGGCCGCGTTCGCACGCATGCACCGGCGCGACACGTTCCCCGGCTATTTCGACGGTTCGCGACGCGCGCTCGCCGCATTGAAGAACATGACCAGCAATCTGATCGGCCGATTCGCCGGTTCCGTGGAACAAGCCACGCGGGACACGTACGGCAACGAGCCGCTGACCCGATACAACGGCGATCTGGTGATTCCCGAGGAAACCAGTTACGAAATCGTGGTGCTGAAAGGCATCGCCGTGCATTTCGTCATGGCGCCCGGCGAACGCGAGCCGATGCACGGCGAGGAACAGCGGATCGTCGGCGATCTGGTGGACGTGTTCATGGCGGACAATCCCAAACCGTCCAGCGCGTTGGAGAACGTGTTCCTCGACGATTGGCGCGAGGCCGGCAGCGACGGCGAACGCCTGCGCGTGGCCATAGACCAGGTGGCGAGCCTGACCGACACGTCCGCCCTGACCCTCCACTCCCTTCTCTGCTGAACGGGCTGGTAGGCTGGACCGTATGCCGGGAATGATCAAGAAGGAAGACATAGAAAAGGTCCGCGCCACCGCCGACCTGTATGACATCGTATCCGCGACCGTCACGCTCAAACCCTCGGGAACCGGCACATACGTAGGCCTGTGCCCCTTCCATGACGAGAAAACGCCAAGTTTTTCCGTGCGCCCGGCGCTTGGCGTATGGCATTGCTTCGGCTGCGGTCTCGGCGGCGACGTGTTCGGCTACGTCGAACATCAGGAGAACATCGACTTTCGTGACGCGGTGGAGCTGCTCGCCGACAAATACCATATCGAACTGCATTACGACAAAGCCGACAACGTGCCCGCGCACACCGGTTCGAAACGCGCACGCCTGCTCGAAGCCAACGAGGCGGCGCAGGAATTCTTCGTCTCCCAGCTGATGACCAAGGAGGCGCTCGCCGCGCGCAAGCTGTTGGACGGTCGCAACTTCAGCCAGGCCGACTGCCAGCGGTTCGGCTGCGGATATGCCCCCCAAGGATGGGATAACCTGGTGCGGCACCTTGCCGGCAAAGGCTTCACCCAGCAGGAGATGCTCGACGCGGGACTCGCCCGTCAGGGCCAGCGTGGCGTATACGACTATTTCCGTGGCCGCGTGACATGGCCGATTCGTGATTCGACCGGTCGTACGCTTGGCTTCGGCGCGCGCAAGCTGTACGAGGATGACACGATCAACGCGAAATACATCAACACGCCCGACACGCAGCTGTACCGCAAAACACAGGTGCTGTACGGCATCGACCTTGCCAAATCGGCGATTGTGAAGAAACGCCAGGCGGTGATCGTCGAAGGCTATACCGATGTGATGGCCATGCATCTGGCCGGCATCGACACGGCGGTCGCCACGTGCGGCACCGCATTCGGCGCCGAGCATGCGAAGATCATCCGCCGATTGATCGCGGACGATTCGTTGGGCGCCGTGCAGCTGGTTGGCCCCCTGAAGGTGGAGGGGCAGGCGTTGAGCTCGCGTGTCGTGTTCACATTCGACGGCGATGCGGCTGGGCAGAAGGCCGCGATCCACGCGTTCGGTTTGGACGCCGCGTTTTCGACGCAGGCGTTCGTCGCGGTCGCCGAAGACAACCTCGACCCGTGCGATCTGCGCATCAAACGCGGCAACGAGGCGGTGCGTGCGCTGATCGCCAATGCGCGGCCGCTGTACGATTTCGTGATCGATTCGGCAATCGACCGTTTCGACACCACGTACGCGACAGGTCAGATGGGCGCGGTCAAGGCGGTCGCCCCGCTGATCGCGCAAATCCGAGACCGTTCGCTGCTCGACCTGTACTCACGCAAGGCGGTACGTCGCATCGGCGTCGATCTGGACATCATGCAACGCGAAGTGGCGTACCAGCGTCGCAAACTGAACATGCGTGACGAGGACGCGTACGCGCCGAAACGTCGATTCCAAAACAATGCGGGGCCGTCGGCTGAACCAGCATATGCGGAACGTGGCGCGAATCCGTATGCGAATCCCGCCGCACGCAAGGCGTTGGAGCATCGCGACGCGGCCGACCAAAGCTACTATCGCATCGACGACGCCGTGTTCATCTGCGAACAGCAGTTCATGGCCACGCTGATCCAGGTGCCGTTGGCCGTCGATCCGACGATGTTCGCCAGCCTGACCTTGTCGAGTTTCATGACGCCGGTGTTCCGCACGTTGTTCCAAGCGGTCGCCGCGGCGGGCGGGCTTCCAGGGGAAGACGTGCCGCAGGGACTGTGGATGCACAATCTGACGAAGGCGGGCGGTCCGATGCTTGAATCGGTCATCAACGAGCTGGCCGTCATGCCGCTGCCATTGCCGCCGAGCGAAGCGGACACGAACCGCAATACAGGCGAGTCGCAGGAACAATCGGCGCAATTGCGCAAGCCGACGCAGGAGGAGCGGCGGTACGCGTCCGAACTGATCGTCAGACTGCTTGATACCGGCATCATGCGCAAGATCGGCGCGGCCCAGCGCCGCATGGCGCAACTGTCGGACGGTGCAGAGAAAATCGAACTGCTCGGACAGATCACCAAACTGGAAACGCTGCGCAAGGACCTGCAGTCGCGTGTTTTCGGCAACAACGTTGCGTGACACGCCCATATGGTGAATCGAAGGCGAACGGAAGATGATTTTTAGACAAAATCTTGGCGCACGCGGGGTTAATTTGTGAAGATTTGCGGGTCTTATTTTCGCTTTTGCCGGTTTGCAAAAGCATGCGGCAGTAAGCAATAGTGGATGAAAATCGTTGGAATGGTCGGAAAAGCAGCACGCCGAGGGTTCGTGCTAGTCGCATTTTTGGGTAAAGTGGTCTAGGCGTTTGCATGAAAATCGCTTGGGTTTTGCAAGGTGTGCAAGGCGGTTGCAAACGGGATTGACGGAGGAATGCATGCGGCGATTGGTCGTCAAGGTCCTGAAGAACGAGACCATTCTCGTAGTCGCTTCCATACTCGCACTCATATCGTGCTTCATCGTGCCGCCAGACAAGGAATACGCCGGCTACATCCACGCCAGCACCATCTCGCAGCTGATCTGTCTGATGCTGGTGGTGTGCGGCTTCCAGCGCATCGGCGTGTTCCGCATCATCAGCTCGCGCCTGCTGCATCACGTCAAAACCGCGCGTGGCCTGGTGCTCACGTTGATCGCATTGCCGTTCTTCTCCGGCATGCTCATCACCAATGATGTGGCGTTGGTCACCTTCGTGCCGTTCGCAATCGCGGTGTTGACGATGGCGCACATGGAAGAGCATGCGGTGCTTGTCGGCACGCTGATGACCATCGGCGCGAACGTGGGCAGCATGCTCACCCCGATCGGCAACGCGCACAACCTGTATCTGAAAGCGTTGACGGGCATGCCGACGTCCGAGATGATCGGCATCATGGCCCCGTATTCCGCTACCGCAGCCGTTCTGCTGATAATCATCACCTGCGTGATTTTCGGCAGCAAACCGGTTTCCGAATTTTCCGCGATCGATAGTTCCGGCATCGAACAGAACGTACTCGCCCCGCATTCCGACCGGCCGCAGCCTGACGAGATTCGCGTGACCGGCTACGGTGCCGGTTATGGCGGCTGGCGTACGATCGTATACACGGCGTTGTTCGTCGTCTGCTTGCTGGCGGTGAGCGATTTCATTCCGCTGTGGTTGATGTGCGTCATCGTGTTCGTGGCGTTCCTGCTATGCGACCGCCGCGTGTTCCGCAACGTCGATTGGGGACTGCCGCTCACGTTCTGCATGTTCTTCATCTTCATCGGCAACATGAAACGCGTGCCGGAATTCTACGAGCTGGCCGCCTCGCTGGTGGGCGCGCATCCGCTGGAAGTGGCCGTGGTGTCCAGCCAGTTCATCTCCAACGTGCCGACCACGCTGCTGCTGTCCGGCTTCTGCGACCAGTGGCGTGAACTGATCATCGGCACCAACCTGGGCGGCTTGGGCACGCTGATCGCGTCCATGGCGTCGCTGATCGGCTACAAGAACGTGACGCGCGCCTACCCGGACAAAAAAGGCCGTTATCTGGCCGTCTACACCGCGGTGAACGTGCTGTTCGTCATCGTGCTCGTCGGCCTGAGCTGGATTATCGAGTAGCGTTTGGCCTCGACCGGTTTCCCTGACCGCTAATCTCAAGGTCGCCGGTTCGCACCTTTTGCTGGGATTGCATGAAAACCCTTGGAATCATTGGATTTCAAGGGTTTATTGTTACGTCGGCTGATGGTCTGGTGCTGTGATAATCTGTGCCGGGAAGCGTGTGCCGAGAAACGTAGGAAGGCTGAACATGCTGCAAGGATTGCTGGGAATTTTCTCCGGACTGATCACGCCGGTGCAGACCGCGGTGAACACGCGGCTCGGCCGTTCCATCGGCTCGCCGTTGCGCGCCTCGCTGGTGTCGTTCAGCGTCGGCCTCATTGCGATGCTGACTTTGACGCTGCTGCTTGGCCCGTATCCGCTGATTCCCGCCACCGCGGCGAACGGTCCATGGTGGATGTGGTTCGCGGGCGTGTTCGGTGTCACTTTCCTGACCGGCAATGTGCTGCTGCTGCCGAAACTGGGCAGTCTCAAAACCGTGATCATGCCAGTCACCGGGCAGATCGTCATGGGCCTGCTGATCGACGCTTTCGGCTGGTTCGGCACTACCGCGCAGCCGATTTCCCCGCTGCGCATCGCAGGCGCGGCAATCACGCTGGTCGGCTTCCTGCTTGCCGTCGCCGGACCGAATCTGCGATTGAGGCCTGCCATCGATCGCCCGGCTGGCGGTTCGGAAAATTCCGGCGATTCCGAAAAATCCGAAACTGACGGAAAAGCCGTACATGTGCCAGGTTCCGCGACCGTGCTGTGGAGTTGCGCAGGCATCGCGTTCGGCATGTGTTCGGCCGTGCAGACGGCGTTGTTGGGCAAGCTGGGCGTCGCGTTGGGATCGCCGGTGAAGGCATCGCTCGCCTCGTTCGCGGTCGGTCTGATCTCGCTTGCGATCGTCGTCGCATTCGTCGACCGCACCTACAGCCTCGGCGACGCGCTGAAGAAAGGCAATCCGTGGTGGATGTGGGCAGGCGGATTGCTGGGTGCGACGCTGGTGATGTGCAACGCGTACCTGTCCGCGCATATCGGCACCGGCATGACGGTGATGCTGGTATTGCTCGGCCAGGTCGGCGGAGGATTGCTGGTCGACCGTTTCGGCCTGCTTGGCGTGCCACGCAAGCCCGTGGCCGGCATCCAATACGTCGGCGTGCTCGTAGCCATCGTCGGCATTGTGCTCAAGGCGATGTGACTGCCGTGTCGAGTTGGCAACCGTGTGCGAACTGACTATACTGTGTTTAGTTTGGCCCTGTAGCTCAGCTGGATAGAGCATGTGACTTCTAATCTCAAGGTCGCCGGTTCGAGCCCGGCCGGGGTCACCATCAAGCCCTCGCGTCGTTTCATGCGGTGCGGGGGCTTTCCTGTCCATTGAACGGCAAGCCATTGGCTTGCGAAGATAGGGGAGACCATTGTCGGAGGCGCTGCTGTACGCTACCGGCCAAGTACGCAAACTCGGCCGCGTCGACCACGGCGACGCCTTCCTCGACACGGACGCCATGGAACGGCAGCGCGGCATCACCATCTTCACCGAGCCGGCCGTCATCGCCACGCCCGACCTCACCATCACCCTGCTCGACACTCCTGGACACGTCGACTTCTCCGCCGAAACGGAACGTACGCTCGCCGTGCTCGACTACGCCATCCTCGTCATCTCCGGCGCGGACGGCATCCAAGGCCATACCGAAACGCTGTGGCGACTGCTCAATCGCTATCAGGTGCCCACATTCGTCTTCGTCAACAAAATGGACGCGCCTGGCGCCGACAAAACGCAACTGCTCGCCCAACTCAAGAAACGCTTCTCGGACGGCTGCGTCGACTTCACCGAGCCGATTGACGGCGAACGCATGGAGGAGATCGCCATGCAAAACGAAACGGCCATGGACGCGTATCTCGACACCGAAACCGTGCCGGACGAAACCATTCGCGCCATGATCGCCCGCCGTGAGCTGTTCCCCTGCTATTTCGGATCAGCGCTGAAAATGGACGGTATAGAACAGTTCGTCGCAGGTTTCGAACGGTTCGCGCAAGAGCCGCAATACAATGGCGAATTCGGCGCACGCATATATAAGGTGTCTCATGACGCGCAAGGCAACCGTCTGACCTGGCTCAAGGTGACCGGCGGCGAACTGAAGGCCAAGATGATGCTAAGCGGCACCGCGCACGCCGGCGACGCGGATGCGGTTGCCGAAGACGGCCAATGGCATGAGAAAGCCGACCAGGTGCGCGTCTATTCCGGCGCGAAATCCACCACCGTCGACACGGTCCCCGCAGGCACCATCTGCGCCGTCACGGGTCTGACGCAGACATTCCCCGGCGAAGGCCTCGGCATGGAGCGGGACGCCGGCAGTCCGGTCCTCCAGCCGGTGCTCACGTACACGCTGGAACCGGGGGAGTGCGACATTCACAAATGTCTCGTCGCCCTGCGCGAACTGGAGGACGAGGATCCGCTGCTGCACGTCGTCTGGCAGTCTCGCCTAGAGGAAGTGCACCTGCAGTTGATGGGCGCGGTGCAGCTGGAGATCATCCAGCAGATCATGCACGACCGTTTCGGCCTGGACGTCACGTTCGGACCGGGCAGCATCCTGTACAAGGAGACGATCGCCGCGCCGGTCGAAGGCGTCGGCCATTTCGAGCCGTTGCGACACTACGCCGAAACGCATGTGCTGCTCGAACCGCTGCCGCAGGGCGCGGGCATGGCATACGCCACCGTGTGCAGCGAGGACGTGCTCGACCGCAACTGGCAGCGCCTCATCATGCAGCATTTCCAGGAACGCGAGCATCTGGGCGTGCTCACCGGCTCGCCGATCACCGATATGAGAATCACGCTGCTGACAGGCCGTGCGCATCTGAAGCACACGGAAGGCGGCGATTTCCGCCAAGCCACCTACCGCGCGATACGCCAGGGCCTGATGGAAGCGAAGAAGAAGGGCGATTGCCGTCTGCTTGAACCTTGGTACGGCTTCCGTCTGGAAGTGCCGCAGGACATGGTCGGACATGCGATGGCCGACATCCAGCGCATGTCGGGCACGTTCGACACGCCTACCGGCGACGGCGAATACATGGTGTTGAACGGCACGGCGCCGGTATCCGAAATGCGTGACTATGCGATGGACGTGAACGCGTACACGCACGGCCGTGGCCATTTAAGCTGCGTGTTCGCCGGCTACCAGCCGTGCCACAATGCTGACGAGGTGATCGAGAACATGGCTTACGATCCGGAATCCGACCTGGAGAACACGCCGGATTCGGTGTTCTGCGCGCATGGCGCCGGCTATCCGGTCAAATGGTACAAGGTGCCCGAATTCATGCATCTCGACTACACGTGGGATGGCATGCGCGAATAGAACCGAAAGACAGACGGGTGGGAAGCGCCGATTGCTTCCCACCCGAGGCCTGTTGTCGGATACCGACAAACGGATAAACGAAAAGCCCCACCGAATCGGTGAGGCTTCATACTGGAGCGGACAACGGGACTCGGACCCGCGGTCTCAACCTTGGCAAGGTTGCGCTTT
>OMAA01000937.1_pt1 | contig 11749 bp, 10 predicted proteins | sample 1674191 | NCBI WGS metagenome assembly OMAA01 (sample SAMEA103958152, study PRJEB25191) | human gut metagenome | biome: human-associated habitat [ENVO:00009003]; feature: intestine environment [ENVO:2100002]; material: feces | place: Germany | collected 2013/2015
GCCTCTAACTCTACATGGCGCACAGCCATCGACGACCGCGAGGTGCGCATGGTGATGCGCGACCGCAACCACCCGAGCGTTATCTTCTGGTCGCTCGGCAACGAGTCGGGCGGCGCAAGCAACTTCGCTTCGAGCGTCAGCAAGATTCGCCAGCTCGACGACCGCCTCATCCACTACGAGGGCAACATGAGCTACTCTGACCTCGGCTCTTCAATGTATCCTACCGTGAGCAACGTGAGCGGCAGCAGCAACGGATATGCAGGCAAGCCTTACTTCATCTGCGAGTATGCACACGCAATGGGTCAGGCTGTGGGCAACTTGCAGGAGTACTGGGACGTTATCGAGGCAAGCAACGGCATCCTCGGCGGCTGCATCTGGGACTGGGTCGACCAGAGCTTCTACGACCCTGCACGACTCGTGAAGGGCGAACGCAAGAGCGAGAACGGCTTCAACTACTGGGTTTCGGGCTACGACTACAACTCTACCGGCGGCGTGGGCGTTGGCTTCCAGGGCAACTTCGTGAACAACGGACTCATCACGCCCGACCGCGCATGGACGGGCAAGCTCACAGAGGTGAAGCGCGTATATCAGAACGCTGCGTTCACTGATTTCTACGACGGCAAGCTCACGCTGAAGAACAAGAACTCGTTCGTCAGTCTCGATGGCTACGACCTCGTTTACCAGGTGCTGCGCGACGGACGCGTCGTTGAGGAGGGCACGGCTGACATGCCTGCCATCGCTGCTGGCAAGGAGGCTAAGGTTGCTATACCGTACACCACAAACGTCGGCGACGATGCCGAGTATCTGCTCAACGTATCGCTGCGCCTGAAGGAGGCTACGATGTGGGCTGAAGAGGGCTACGCCGTGGCAGAACAGCAGTTCGAGATTGGCAAGCGCCCGGCTCTCGCCGCTCACAACGCCGACATGAACAGCTGCTCGGCACTCACCGTAGAGGGTCAGACCGTCAAAGGCAAGACAGCCGACGGCGAGTTTGCTATCAGCTTCAACAACGGCAAGATGCAGACATGGACATACAACGGCAAGGCGCTCATCGCCGAGGGTCCAGACTTCAACAGCTACCGCAAGGTGGACAACGACCGCAACTTCCGCCCGACGTTCAGCAACTCTGCCAGCGTCAGCGTGACGGGCGCACTCGCCAAGAGCGGCGACAACGCTACGATGTCTGTTAAGGGCAGAGCCAACGCTTGCCAGTACACCATCGACTATACGTTCTACCCCGACGGCGTAGTCGACATGAAGGTGACATTCACGCCGAGCGCTTCGCTCGCACGCATGGGTCTCGGCATGCAGTTCGCTGCAGGCTTCGAGGACGTAGAATACTACGCACGCGGTCCGTGGTCTAACTACGCCGACCGCAAGACCGGCTCTATGATCGGACGCTATCAGACCACCGTCGACGACATGGTAGACGAGATGCTCCACCCGCAGACCTACGGAGACCATCAGGATATGCGCTCGCTCACGCTGCGCAACAACAGCGTGCCCGGTCAGCCGCTCTCGCTGAACATCGAGGCTGAGGGTCAGGCAGCCTTCTCGCTCGGCCACTACGACGAGACACGCTGGTGCACATGGGGCGACTCGATGTGGAACTCGCAGCTCCACTGGTACGACCTCACACGCGATCCGCAGATATACGCCCACTTCGACTACGCACAGCGCGGTCTGGGCAACAACTCTTGCGGCGGCGACGGCTGCCTCTCGCAGTACGAGGTGCCGTCACGAGGCAACTACTCGTACACCCTGCGCTTCACACCTGGCAAATAAACATTCAGACAAATAACCCTTAGGAGGCTACGGCATTCTTGCCGTAGCCTTTTTTTGTAGCGGAGGTCTCCGGCCTCCGCAGCAGGCAGCGTTGTTGCTAACATAAGACATAGTGCGGCGGAGGTCTCCGCAGAAAACTGCGTTAGACTTGGTGCGGCGGAGGCCGGAGACCTCCGCTACTATCCTTCTATTTACGATTTACAACCAAAATCACGATAAAACTTACACATCGAAACCATAACAAACCGAATGAAAAACAATTTTTTGATGTGTTCGAGCACATAATATTTGACATATATCAATAAAACCGCAACTTTCGTGACATTTACATTAAAAACATTTGTCATCTTCAGAATTGTGCGTACCTTTGCATTGTCAAAAGGTTAATAGATTGTTTAGGTTAGTAGTAATAGATTTAGGTTTTTAGTTATTAGGTTTAAGGTAACGATTGTTTAACAGGTAGCTATGAAGGATCGTGAGACTCTTCATTAATTACGAAAAAGGATTTTTAGTTAAACATAGGTTTACGGCGCTGCTCGATGAGAGTAGCGCCGTAATTCTTTTATATACCTAAGAGTAACGCCGCATTTCTTTTAGTTACCTCAATCTGGGCATACGATTACAGCAGCGATGTAACACCATTACACCACTGCGGTAACACCCATTTTACACCGCGGTAATCGTCCTACCACGGGAGCAATTCATTCCAATTATCCCATTTGGAGTAATTGTTTGTTAATAATACTAATAAAAGCAAGCAGATATAATACTTTTCGGAAAAAATTATTACCTTTGTTGTAGTTTTGAACCCAAACGATTGAGGGCTCACCCAGTATAAAGTTGATATTTTTTTTAAAATCATATTTTGGTAAAATTTAGTTATTTAGGAGAGCATTTCAAGTGATTGAAGTGCTCTTCGCTTTTTATAGGCTGGAGGATGTTCGTCTGCGGCTGGGAGACAAACTGGTAGATAACCCTCTGCGGCTGGTAGATAGCCTGGGAGATAAAGCCATTTTCAGAAATCTACCAGCCGATATTGTTCACGTTTACCACTAATACTCAGCGAGTTGCCAAGAAAAGAATCGGCGGCTGGAAGATATGGTAGATTTTTTCGCAAAACAATTTTTTATTATTACTATCCGATAAAACTAATAATGTGGTTATAAACGGGTATACAAAAAAAAACGACTAAGCGTTGAAACCAACTCTTAGTCGTCTACAGTACCCAGACCCGGGCTCGAACCGGGATGGGTTGCCCCACTGGTGTTTGAGACCAGCGCGTCTACCGATTCCGCCATCTGGGCATTGGCGTTTTGCGAGTGCAAAGGTACGCTTTTTATTTCGTTCCGCAAAACTTTTGAAGCAAAAGTTTTGCGGAAGCGGTTGTTTTTAAAACTATGTGCTGTGAAAATACGCAGGAATGCCCACGGCTCCTACTTATTACTTTTAATAGTTTTCTGCCTTCAGCTCGAAGTACGCCTGCGGATGCTTGCACACCGGGCAGAGCTCCGGAGCCTGCTTGCCTACAACGATGTGACCGCAGTTGCGGCACTGCCAGATGCAATCGCCGTCGCGAGAGAACACTACGCCGTCCTCTATGTTCTTCAGGAGTTTGCGGTAGCGCTCCTCGTGATGTTTCTCGATTGCACCTACGCCACGCATAGCAGCAGCGATCTCTGCGAAGCCTTCCTCGTCAGCCTCCTTAGCCATGCGATCGTACATGTCGGTCCACTCGAAGTTCTCGCCAGCAGCAGCGTCCTTCAGGTTCTCTACGGTGTCCTTGATGGCACCACCCTGCAGATACTTGAACCACATCTTTGCGTGCTCCTTCTCGTTCTGTGCTGTCTCCTCGAAGAGAGCAGCTATCTGCTCATAGCCCTCCTTGCGAGCCTTTGATGCGTAGTATGTGTACTTGTTGCGTGCCTGCGACTCACCTGCGAATGCCTCCTGCAGGTTGCGTTCTGTCTTTGTTCCTTTAAGTTCCTTCATAATGATTATTCTTTAAGCCATTTTTACTTTGTATTTGCAAAGATACAGATAAAGTTTGAAACTGCAAAGGATTGTTTGTAATTTTTACAAACTAATTTCTTTTATAACCTCCGCAACCTCCTTTGCGCAACGTTCGTCGTTGAACATTCGCTCAGCGATTTCGCGTCCGCGACAGCCCATCTTGCGTGCTTCTTCGGGATGAGCGGCTATGTATTCTACGGCTCTCTGCCACCCCTCGACGTCGCCATATTCAACGGAGATGCCGCAGCCAAGACTATTGAAGTCGACCGGTATCTGCGGATTGCGACTGCAGATGATTGGCAGACCGAGAGCGAGCGCTTCCACAACAGTGGTGAGTCCGGCGGTGTAGCGTGTGCGGTGGCAGCAGATGACAACACAGTCGGCTTTCGCCACTTCGCGAGCTATCTCGTAAGGCAGCAGTCCGCATATCTTCACAACGTCTATATTGTCGGCGGGCTTGCAGCGCTCCACGGCTTCGAGGTTGGGGTTGGGCACGTTCGGGTTCGGATTGATACCTATATATAATATAAGGTGGCGGCCGGTGCGGTTGAACGCTTCGATGAGCGTTGGCTGGTCGCGCTGCTCCTTGCCAGTGGCGATGAAAGATGGTGAGGTGGTGTTGTGGTGAGGTGGTGTTGTGGTGAGGTGTTGAGGTGATGAGAGTTGCTCTGACTTCAGCTCCGCTTTTATCTTATCATAAAAGGCGAGGTCGGCACCCCAATGCCCTACGACGAGCTTGCGCGGATCGGCTTTCGGCGCCTTAAGCGAGTCGTCGACGAGTTTCGGCGAGAAGAATATCAGGCGGTCGAAACCTTTGTAGAAAAAGCGACCAAGCAGTTCGCGCAGACGGCTCTTCGACTTCACGATGGGCTGGTGGTGCCACACGACGATGGGCTTGCGGAACAAGCCGAGTGCGCGCAGCAGCACAACGAGTTCGAGACCTTTGTAGTGGGTGGCGTAGATGGCGTCGAAACGCTCGCGGCAGGTGAGCACACGCCACGCCGTATAGATCGCAGTCTTCAGTCGGGAGAGTTCGTGCTTCGGCGAGCGGTGATACACCACGTCGACGCCGTTGTCGGCAAGGTGGCACGCTCCGTAGAGAAAATGCGACGGGAACTCGCCCTCCGCCATGCGACGGAGGCAATACTGTATGTTCTGCGTATGGTAGAAATAAACCTTCATAATATGTATGGAGCTGTAACGTGGAAGAGCGCCGGATGTCAACGGTAGGTCTTGCCTACGAGGTAGCGATAGTTGTATATCTGCATGAACGGATGGAGCACGGCGCGCAGAAACGCAACGGGGTCGGTCTCGTGGGTGTAGAAGATGCGGTGGCGATAGCGCACGTACATTCGCAGCAGACCGAAGAACGCCTTCAGTCCCCTACCCGTCTCGTAGTTGAGCAAGCGTAAGCCGTCGCTAAAGAGAGTGTTGTCGGTAGTGGGGAGAACCCAAAGCAAGAAGTCGCGGCGAGCGGCGAAGTGGGCATTCATCCAGGGTTTCACCTTCGAATAGTTGCGCACGCCGTACCACACCATGTAGGCTGCATTGTCGGCAGACCGCACACGATGGGCGTCGACACCGACGTATGTGGCAGCCTCGGCATAGCGGCGCTGGCGCACAAGCACCTTATCGAGCAGCACGATGCTGTCGAGAGCCGCAGCGGCAGTGGCTGTCATCACGTCGTAGCATGTGCGGCGGTATATCTCGGGACACTCCTCCTCGGTAGGTATCACGTCGAGCAACTCGCGACGCAACATCTGGCAGTGGCCCATCATCGAGGCATAGAACAGACGGATGAGGTTGCAGTTGGGTCGGCGACTGTCGTAGCGCACCTCGGCACCGGTCTCGGTGAACGGCACCGATCGGCAGACACACATCATGTTCTGACCGATAGCGGCGCTTTGCTCCTCGAGCTTCGTAGGCAGCCAGATGTCATCCTGGTCGCAAACGGCGATGAGGTCGGCAGTGGCACGGCGCATGGCTGAGAAGAAGTTGCGGTTGATGCCCTGCTGCTGCGCGTTCTGATAGACACGCATCTGCACTCCGTGGGGCGCACGGCGGGCATAGTCGGCGAGCATCTCCATGGTGTTGTCGGTAGAACAGTCGTCCTGCACTATTATCTCCTTCGGCGGCTGGGTCTGCGCAAAGAGCGAGTCGAGCTGCTCTGCAAGGTGTCGACTCGCTCCGTTGTATGTACACATCACAACCGCTACGGTTTGTGTCTGCTTCATTTCGTATAAAATAAATATGTTAGCAAGAGTGTTGCGGATAGCTTTATGCCACAACACTACTTCTTGACTTCTGCCTCCTCAATCAAGTCGGGCAGAATGAATACGGCGTGAACCTTCTGCTTCTCCTTCGGCGGCACCTGCATATAATTGCGGTAGAGGTCGCTCAGATAAGCGTCGGGGTCGGCTGGCGCAGCGAAGCGCTTGCCTTCGAACTCTATAGTGGAAAGCGGGAACACGCAGTCGCGGCGGTGCATGATGCCGTAGCCGTTGTTGATAAGCACGTTGGAAATGTAGGTGTCGCACTTGCGCAAGGCGAAGGCTGCAGCCCACACCGACTTGCAGAAGAGATACTTCGCACCGAAGTAGAACAGTTCGAACGTAGCACGCCACGAGTACTGATGCGAGTGGTGCAATATGGAGTAGCACTTCGACATAGCCTTGCCGTAACGCTTGCAGAAGCTGCGCGACACGTTAGGGTAAGGAATGAACGGGAATATATCGACGAAGAGTCCCTTCGAGTAGTCAAGCGAGAAGTCCTCATTGCCCTCAACGTAGAACGAGTTGAGGTCGCGCACCTTCATAATCGGCTCTCTGGTATTCTCGGTCTCGGGCGTTTGCAGCACGAGTCCGCTGCGCAGTTCCTTAGGAGCTATCTCGGCGAAGCGGCGCGAGTCGTCGAGCGTCATTGCGATGTCGATATCGTCGTCCCACGGAATGAAGCCTCCGTGACGCACGGCGCCGAGCAGAGTGCCTCCGTCGAGCCAGTACTTGATGTCGTGCTTGCGACAGATGCGGTCAATCTCCTCAAGAATGGAGAGTTGCTTGAGCTGCGCACGACGGAGGTGGCGCTGTTTGAATTCGGTTATATAATCCATTTATAATTGTTTCGTTGAAGAACAGCAAGCCGAGAAGCCGACACGCAACTCGTCGGCTTGCCTTGTTACTTGCCAGCCGCAGGTCGGCGCACGTCAATCACCTGACCCGTGCAGTCGGTGAGCAGAGTGCGCAGCGTAGCCTCAGCCACACGCTCCGGCATGAGCAGCGTCTCGTCCGGCTCGATGCCGAAGTTCTGCTGGCGCATCGGAGTCTTGGTACGCTCAGGGTTGATGCAGTTGATGCTGATGCCGTCGGCATCCCACTCCTGCGCAACAGCCTGCACAAAGTTGACGATGGCAGCCTTTGTAGACGAGTAGATGCTGTAGAAAGCGCGACCGCGGGTGTACGAGCTGGATGTGAAGAAGATGAGCTTGCCGCGTGTGCGCTGCAGGTAAGGACGAGCACGCAGAGCCACGTTCACCGTGCCCATATAGTTGGTCTGCACAGCCTTCAGTATGGTGTCGTACTCCATCGAAGCGAGCGGTTCGCGGTTGAGCACGCCGGCGGTGTTAATAACATAGTCGATATGTCCTTCCTTCTGCTCCACAGCAGCAAGAGCCTCAGCCACCTGGTTGTCGTCGCCGACATCGGTATGCGTTGCGCCGCGCGAGAACGAGTGGACATGAGCACCACTCTGCTCGAGCATCTCCACGATGTTCTTGCCGATGCCGTAGCTTCCGCCGAACACCACAGCCACTTTTCCGCAGAACGACTCAGCGCCAATCTGCACGTCGTTGGGCTCGGTGCTCTTCAGCTGGAACAGCTTGTCCATCATGTATGTGTCCTCGCGATATGTGAGCTTCATGTTGCTCTCCTCGCCACGCACCACGAAGATAGGCTCTTCGGGCAGATAGGTGCGCACCACGCCACAGTCGTCGGTAGTGCGGAAGTTGGGATCCTTGAGCGCTTTCTCGTAAGCCTCGGCAATGAGCTGGCGGTCGAACGCCTGCGGAGTCTGTCCGCGACGCAGACGAGAACGGTCGGGGATGTTCGTGATGAAGTCGCCGTCCACCTCAATGATCGTATCGGCAGAAGGCACGGCTACGTTCACGGCGCGGTGTGTGTCGAGCGCCTTCACGACGTCGTCAATGATGCGCTGGCTGACGAGCGGACGTACGGCGTCGTGGAAGATGAGGTTGGCGTCCTCGTTCTGATAGGCGGTGATGGCAGAGAGCGACGAGTAGTAGCGCTCGGCTCCGCCCTTCAGTATCTTCTTCACCTTGCGCCACTTGTTGCGCAGCACGATATTCTCGAAGTCGGCAACGAGCGCCGGATTAGACACAATGGCTATCTCGTCGATGTGCTGGTTGCGCTCGAACACGTCGATGGTGTGCTCAACGACCATCTTGCCTGCCACCTTAAAGAACTGTTTCGGTGTGGACATACCAAGGCGTGAGCCTACTCCACCAGCGAGTATAATGGCAATGTTTCTCTTCATAGCTGAATTGCGGGGGTTGTTGTGTTACAGTTTCTTGAACTCGGTGTATATCTTGTCGGCTATCTCGCGGAACTCCTCTTCCGAGAGCTTCAGCTTCGGGTTAGAGAAGAGCATGTCCTTCTCCGACTGCATCGGGATGAGATGGATATGAGCGTGTGGCACTTCGAGTCCGAGCACAGCCTCGCCTACCTTGATACATGGGAAAGCGCGCTTGATGGCTACAGCCACATTCTTTGCAAACACCTGATACTGGGCAATCTCGTCGTCCTCCATGTCGAAGATGTAATCCACTTCGCGGCGCGGAATGACGAGTGTGTGGCCCTTCACCAACGGGTTGATATCGAGGAAAGCGTAGAACTGTTCGCTCTCAGCACACTTATAGCTGGGAATCTCGCCTGCGGCGATTTTTGAGAATATATCCATAACAATAGGTTTTAAAAGTTTATTTCTACAAAATTAGTGAAAAAAACGGACAAGCACACGCATTCACACATATTTTTATATACGCGAAAGCCAGAAACCTCAGACTCCAGGTCTGCGGTTTCTGGCTTCGAACGTATTTTGAGCGCCCATTGAGGCGATTTTTCCAATATCTGATGCGGTGCTACCACACCCTCTTTTATTCGAAAGAGATGCTATCGATGCGCAGGTGGATAGTGCCGCGCGGAATCTTAATCTCCACTTCGTCGCCCACCTTCTTGTTGAGCAGGCCCTGAGCGATAGGTGTAGAGATAGAGATCTTGCCCTCACGCAGGTTAGCCTCGCTCTCGCTCACGATGGTGTAGGACATCTTTGCTTTGTTGGCGAGGTTTGTCATCACCACCTTCGACAGAATCTGCACAGTATCTGTGCTAAGACGCGATGTGTCGATAATCTTCGCCTCGGCGATAGCAACCTTCAGACGGTTTATCTTCTCTTCGAGATGAGCCTGAGCCTCCTTAGCGGCGTCATACTCAGCATTCTCGCTCAAATCGCCCTTGTCGCGAGCCTCAGCAATAGCTGCAGAAGCCTTCGGACGCTCTACTGATTCGAGCTGTTTCAAATCGGCAACGAGCTTGTCGTAGCCTTCTTGTGACATGTAAGCCATGATTTCTTTGTTTGTTTTATTAATGTTTTTTCTTTACTATAACAAAAAAACAAGAATCCCGACACTGTTCCTGCTGCCGGAATTCTCATTCATCTGTCTTTATCTATTGTTTTTCAATATGCTACCGTTTCTGCTACGACAGGAGCAAAGCAGACCTTGATAGCCTTTGCGAAGTCTCACCCAGACTTGCCCGACGCCATGCTCTGCCCTCCGTGTTTAACAAAAATGGTTTGATTGTTTTTGCAAAGTTAGGCATTTAAATCCATATAAACAAGTGTTTCAGCGGAATTTATTTCCCCACTCCGTCGCCGGTCAACCTGCTACACACCTCTTAATATAAGTAAAAATATTTGTAGGTTCGGCGAGTTTTGCTTAAATTTGTCGGAAAAAGAAACTACTTGTATGACTATTATTCCAGCAACACCAGCACACGCAGCCGACATCGCTCAGCTCATAATGACGGCGATGACGGAAGATTGCTGCCAGTATCTGGCAGGCAAGGAGCACACGCTCGACGATTTCTATCACATGATGCTCGACCTCGTTCTGATGGACGACTCGCAGTACAGTTGGCGCAACGCCTTCGTGGCTGTTGACGAGGAGGCTACGGAGGGCAACGTGGAGTACGCACCGGTAGCCGGAGCCATCGTGGGCTACGACGGAGCCGACCTTCACCACCTGCGCCGCCGCTTCCAGGAAGAAGCGCTGAAGCAGCTTCAGATGGACTACTCGCAGATGGACGACGAAACCGAAGCGGGCGAGTTCTATCTCGACTCGCTGGCTATCTATCCCGAATATCGTCGCCGCGGCATAGCACGCCAACTGCTGAAACGTGCCACCGAGCACGCCGCAAGCCTCAACCTGCCTGCAGCGCTGCTCGTCGATAAGGGCAATCCCAACGCCGAGCGTCTATATCGTTCGGTGGGCTTCGAGTATTGCAACGACGCCATGTGGGGCGGACACGAGATGCGCCACCTGCGCTGTCCTATCGCTTAGAACACAAGCAGGCCCAGCACACCGCAACACAGCATAACCAGTATCGGGTTGGTCTTGCGGTAGCGTGTCAGGAAGAACGTTACGGCAAAGAGCGCAACGCTGATACCGAAACCTATCGGCTCGTCTTTCGGCGAGCCGAAGTTGTCTTTGGTCATAAGCAGCAAGGATGCGGCTGCTATCAAGCCTATAATGGCAGGGCGCAGACCGGCGAACACGCTCTTCACCACCTTCGAGTCGCGGTGGGTCATGAGGTATCTCGATATGAGTATCATGATGAAGAACGGCAGCCAGATGATGGAGAGCGACGCCAGCACAGAGCCTATCATCGCCATCCACTCGGGATAGCCCTGGTTGAGCACCGCCGTATAGCCTACGTATGTAGCGGCGTTGATGCCGATCGGACCCGGCGTCGACTGACTGATGGCAACGATGTCCGTAAACTCAGAGTTGGTGAGCCACGCATTCTTCACCACCGTCTCGTTGTGGATGAGCGACAGCATGGCGTAGCCGCCACCGAAGTTGAACGTGCCAATCTTCGTGAATATAATAAACAGTTTTAAGAAAATCATTTTTCGAGCTTTGAGTTCAACATTTTTCCATAAAGATATCCTGCCAAGCCGGCAGCTATGATGATATATATCGGCGACACGCCCAGCAGCCATATCAGCGCCGCACACGCCACCGGTATCCACGCCGTGCGCCATGTTATGTTCGCCGTCTTCGCCATTTTGAAGCATGGTGCGGCGATGAGCGCCACCACAGCCGGACGCACTCCGCGGAAGAACTTTGCAACATACTCGTTGTCCTTGAAGTTCTGGAAGAACATCGCTATCACCATTATCGCTATGATCGATGGCAACGCAATGCCCAATGCTCCGACTATGCCGCCCCACACACCGCGCAACTTGTAGCCGATGTGGCTCGCCATGTCGATGGCGAAGATACCGGGCGTGGTCTGCGCCACAACCATTATGTCCATGAACTCCTGACGGTCCATCCACTGGTGCTTGTCTACAAACTCACGCTCCATAATCGGAATCATGGCGTAGCCGCCGCCCAACGTGAAGGCACCAATCTTGTTGCATGTAAGAAAAAACTCTAATAACATCTGGATATATAAAATTAAAAAAATCCATTACAGCTGTGCTGCAATGGACCAACTATTTACTAATTCCTATTTTTCTCAATTTTGTTTGGACTCCGCGTTTCCGCTTCATCCTGAGTGGGATGAGAAAGACCGTTACTTGTTGTCTTCTCCCCACATTCCTATTGCAGCTGTAGCTGCAAATAGGCTCATCATTACCGTCATCAACATAACTTTTC
>OMAA01000945.1_pt1 | contig 11655 bp, 9 predicted proteins | sample 1674191 | NCBI WGS metagenome assembly OMAA01 (sample SAMEA103958152, study PRJEB25191) | human gut metagenome | biome: human-associated habitat [ENVO:00009003]; feature: intestine environment [ENVO:2100002]; material: feces | place: Germany | collected 2013/2015
ATATCCATCAGCGTGATGGACGAATCCTCCATATCGTTTACCAGCGAGTCGATCTTCGAAACGATATAGTTGTAGAACAGCTGAAGAATAACCGCAGCGATAAGACCCATGAGGGTCGTCAGAAGGGCGACCTTGATACCGCCTGCAACGAGGGTCGGGCTGATATCGCCGGCAGCCTGGATGGCGTCGAACGCCGCGATCATGCCGACAACGGTACCCATGAAGCCCAACATAGGCGAAAGGGCGATGAACAGGCCGATCCACGTCAGGCCCGACTCCATCTGGCCGGTCTGAACCGAACCGTAGGAAACGACAGCCTTCTCGACCGAATCCAGACCCTGATCGTAACGGTCGAGACCCTGGTAGTAGATCGAAGCGATCGGGCCGCGCGTGTTGCGGCAAACTTCCTTGGCAGCTTCGATGCCGCCGTTCTTCAGGGCTTCTTCAACCTTGGTGATGAGTTTCTTCGAGTTGATCGTCGACAGCGAGAGATAGAGGATACGCTCGATGGCAACGGCCAGACCGATAATCAGGAAGATAAGGATCGGGAGCATCCATGCCCAACCACCCTCGAGGAACTTCTGCATCATCACGTGGTGCAGGCTATCGCCGGCGAGTTGGGTTTCGGCAGCTGCAGCAGCCTCCTGCGCGAAAGCGTTAACAGTACCCAATGCGAACAGGGCCACTGACAGAATCAAAAAAAGTTTTTTCATAGTTGTGATTAGATAAAATTAAATTTGTTTAGTTGTTTTTTATTGTTGTGTTTTTAGGTATTTCACAATACGTTCTTCCGCTTTCCATCGTATTTCGTCAATTCTCCCGGGTTAAAAAAATCCTAAAAAAATATTTTTTTTATCCTTTCCGGATACTCACGGCGTCTTTTTACCCCGATCCATGGCTTCCCCCTGCCGGCTTTGCAAGTACAGGCAAATTCCGGAAATTTCACTCCGAATTGGCTCAAACATTTGTTTGCCAGCGAGTTACGCCTCTATTCCTCTTCGTGTTGCCCCTCTTTGGCGACCCGATAAGGTACGTTAGCAGTGCGAAATATAGAAAAAAAAATCGTTCCGTGCAACGTCTTAGGCTGTAAATTCGCCTCGCAGAGGGCGCCGCAGCAATGCGCGGGTCTGTTCGTCGGAAAGCCCCAGTCCGAGCACGTACATCAGCTTCGTGACGGCCGCCTCGGTGGTCATGTCGTGGCCGCACAGGACGCCGATCTTCTGCAGCCTCAGCCCGGTTTCGTAAAGTTCCATCGAAACCTTGCCCCCGCCGCACTGCGTGATGTTGAGGATGATGACCCCGCGGTCGATCGCCTCTTTCAGTACGCGGATGAACCATTCGTTGGTCGGGGCGTTGCCCGCGCCGAATGTCTCCAGCACCACGGCCCGCAGCCCCGGAGCCGAGAGCATCGCCCGCAGGATATTTTCGCCCAGCCCCGGGAAAAGCTTGATGACTTCGATTCCGTCGGCCAGGCGGGTGGCGATGCGCAGTTCCGGCGAGATTTCCGTCGGGTGGAGGATCGCCGCGAGGTTATAGGCGATGTTAACCCCCACCTCGGCCAGGGGCGGGTAGTTGTAGGAACGGAAGGCGCTCAGCGCCTCGGCGCTGCGTTTGGTGGTACGGTTGGCGCGGAACAGCCGGTTCTGGAAATAGAGCGACACTTCGGGTACCTCGGGGCGTCCGCCGATGTGCGCCCCCGCGATCTCGATGGCCGTGATGAGGTTTTCGCGGCCGTCCGTGCGCAGCACGCCGATCGGGATCTGGCTGCCGGTGAAAACCACGGGCTTGGCCAGGTTTTCGAGCATGAAACTCAATGCCGATGCGGTGTAGGACATGGTGTCCGTGCCGTGCAGTACGACGAACCCGTCGTAGCGGGTGTAGTTGTCGCGGATCAGCTCGGCCAGCGCCGCCCAGTTTGCCGGGGTGACGTTCGACGAGTCGATCACGGGATCCATCGTCAGCACGTCGATGTCCACGTTGAGCCGCTTGAGCGAAGGGAATTCATCGTAGATGCCGCTGAAGTCGAAAGGCACCAGGGCGCCGGTTTCGGCATCGTTCTTCATGCCGATGGTACCGCCCGTATAGATGATCAGGATCGAAGATTTCATCGTATGGTCTTATGGTGTTATATTCCGAAAATACGTTTGGCGTTCGCCGTCGTTGCGGCCGCCACTTCGCCGGGGGGCAGCCCCTTCAGTTCCGCGACTTTCTCGCACACGAACCGCACATAGGCCGACTCGTTGCGCTCGCCGCGGTGGGGCGCGGGTGTCAGGTACGGGCAGTCAGTTTCGAGTACGATGTCGTCCAGTTCCATTTCACGCACCGTATCGGCCAGCTTGCTCTTCCTGAAAGTCACCACGCCGCCGATTCCGAAGGCGAAATCGCCGCAGGCTTTCAGTTTCCGGTAGGTGACGGCATCCTCCGAAAAGGCGTGGAACACGCCCCGCAGCCTCCGCCCGGCCTCCGCCGCGGCCGTCGCTTCCTCCCCGATGATCCGGCACATGTCGTCCCATGCCGCACGGGTGTGGATCGCCACCGGAAGGCCGAGCCGTGCGGCCAGGCGGCATTGCGAAACGAAAGCCTCGACCTGTTCGGCGACGAACTCGCCGCTCCAGTAGTAGTCCAGCCCGATCTCGCCCACGGCGCAGAAACGTGCGATGCCCTCGGGCGGGGCCGTGAGGTAACGTTCGGCGAGCGCCAGCTCCTCGCGCCAGTGCGGGTTGTCGTTCACCGAGGTGGGGTGCAGTCCCATCATCGGGACGCATTGCCCCGGGTGGCGGCGGCAGAGGTCGAACAGCGCCCCGTGGCTTTCGGAGTCTATGCCCGGGAGCAGCAGGTGCTCCACGCCCGCCGCCGCGGCGCGGGCCAGTGCCTCTTCGCGGTCGGCGTCGAACGCCGTATCGTACAGGTGTGAATGTGTATCCGTCAGTTTCATCGTGTTTTCATATATCGGTTGCCGGGCAGTTGCCGTACGGCTCCTGCCAGTTCCAGCCCTACGAGCAGGGCAGCCAGTTCACCCGGTTCCAGTCCGCTCAGCTCCGCGAGGGTTTCCACCGCCAGCGGGTCGTCCGTGCGGAAACAGCCCAGCAACCCAGCTTCGTCGGGCGTAAGCTCCGGTGTGGACGGTTTTTCCCGGAATGCTGCCGGTTCCGGGCCGAGATCCCACATCAGTTCGCGGACAATATCGTCGGCGGTCATCACGAGTTGCGCTTTGCGGTTGCGGATCAGGTGGTTCGTCCCCGACGACATGCCGTCCGTGGCGCGTCCCGGTACGGCCATTACCGAACGGTCGTAGCCGTCGGCGCAATGCGCCGTGGCGAGCGACCCGCCGCTGTCGGGCGACTCTACGACCACGCAGCCGGCACCCAGCCCTGCGATGATCCGGTTGCGGGCCAGGTATGCCGTGCCGTTCTGCCGCGTCTGCGAGTGGAGCTCCGTGACCAGTGCCCCGCCGTGGTCGAGGATGTCGCGCGCCACGGCCGTGTGTTGTGCCGGCATGACGCCGGGGAGCGGGTTCGCCAGTACCGCGACGGTTCGTACCCCTGCGGCCAGGGCTGCCCGGTGTGCCGCGACGTCGATGCCGAACGCCAGCCCGCTCACGATGCAGAGTCCCGGAACCTGTGCCGCGAGCCCCTCCACCAGCCTGTTGCACATCGTCTGCCCGTAGGGTGTTGCCCGGCGGGTGCCGACCATCGCGACGCAGCGTGCCGAGAGGGCGGCGGCGTTGCCTTTCAGGTATAGTACATGGGGATAATCGGGTATTTCACGCAGCAATGCCGGGAATTCGGGGTCGGTCGAAGCGATCGCGGAGATCGAATTGCGGCGGCAGTAGCCGAGTTCCTTTTCTGCGGCGGCGAAGCCTTTGCGGTGGACGATATTCCGGATAATGTCTTCCCGCAAGGCGGCTTTCATGGCCAGCTCCTCGGGTGCCGCCGCGAAAATGCCCCGTGCGTCGCCGAATATTCCGAGCAGGTGCACGGCGCCTTTCACGCCGATGCCCGGGGTCATCTGCAAGGCGATATCCTCGATGGTCATAACCGCAAAATGTCGTTTATTATCTTGTAAAGGTAAATATTTTTGGGAAATAGCGCAAAGTTGGGTCGAAGTTTTGCAGATTTTAGAAATGTTTGTATATTTGCACTCCCGATGCGCTTGAAAATAAACCGGATGTTTCCGGCGCGGCATGCAATCCGGAAGCAACGGACTTGTAGTTACGGAATGAAAGCCGAACAGGAACCTGTCGGGGAACAATGGTCTGATGGCCGAGTGGCTAGGCAAAGGTCTGCAAAACCTTGTACAGCGGTTCGAATCCGCTTCAGACCTCACCAAAACACCGTTGCAAGCAATTGCAACGGTGTTTTTATTTTAAGTTGTCATACATTTGTTATGCAAATTCGATCAATTATATAGCGATACCTGTTGATTGCTTTTCATATTCGACTATTATAAAGCGTTCAAGATTAAAGCCATATTATCTGTTGCCTGTGCGAATAAGCGAGAGTTTATATGTTAATCAATCTATTGTCTGTATGTCCTACCCGTATTTTAAATCGTCTTAATTTATTTGGATAATTGCTTTTGGCGTAATAATTTACAGGAATATTAAAAAGGTTGACACATTTTTTTACTGTTTCAACAATGTCCTCCCTTCGCATTTTGGAAGCGTCTATTTCATTAATGAGGTGGTAAAAACAAGGCCAAAATAGCGCAGATTTATCAAATCTCAAATTAATCGGTACTCCCAATAAGGAATATGCATTGTTTTTTGACACTAATCTCGCCGCTAAATCTCTATTTGCGGCCTTACAAGCGGATAAAAATATTCGTCTATTTTTCAAAACGTCTTTTGAAATAGACTCGAATTCACTATTAGTGATTTCATCTCCATTAATCTCAAGGCTGGTTTCGTTGGCATGACATGAAATGTGTAAATACCTGAACTTACTCTTCTTAAATTCTTGTAACAATTCGGCTAAATGTATTTTATTGTTGGCCCATTTGTAAATTACGTCAATGTTGGACAGTTCTAATATTTGACTTAATATTTCTCCATCCGCACAATCATCTGCACGTAAAAATTCAATAATAAATACACCGTATTTGGAATTATCATTCATAAAGTATTGTTTTTCTTCCTGTAAAGATAATAATATATGACTAATATAAGAGTATGGTCTAAAAATAAATTCCTACCTTTGCCCCTGCGAACAATATGTTATAAAATTCTTTTACGTGGTAGCCAGCAAAGCAACCATATTAAAGGTATGCGCAGAGCCGTTGGGGTTTAGCGACCCGCGAACGGCACTTTGCTGAGCTTGTAAAAGAGTGATGTATTGTTCGCAGCTGCGCATATTTTTATCTTTATGCGAACAATGCATCATGTCCGTACTCCGGTACAGGCACGCCGCAAGGCCAGCCGCAGGCGGTTCCCGCCATGCAACCTCTCGATTTGTTTCCATTTCCACCCGCCGGATTAGCAAGTAACTGCTAACTAAACCGTTATTCTCTTTGTTGTGCCCAGCGCACGATAAGGACAGCCCTCACTATGTCTAAATTCTAACAATCAACCAAATGGAAACGAATCAAAACCCCGTGCAGAAACAGCCTGCGCAACCCCAAACCCCCGAAAACACCCAAGCCGAACAACAGCCCGTACCCTCTCCGGAACAGCCGACCGGGCAACTCGCTCCAAAGCCAGAACCGCAACCCGAACAACCAACGGAAAAACTCTACAATCCCGCCGAAGCCGCCCGGATCGTCCAAAGCCTGACGGAAGATTATTTCAACCCCGAATATATTCTGCTTTTCGGGAAATTGGTCGGCGGCACACGCCATAGCGACGCCATGACCTATGACTTGCTGATGGTCGTACGGGAAACGCCTGAATACGACTGGATTCAGGCGAAACGCATCCTGCGTTACAAAGTGCCGTACAGCAGGCGCGAAATCACCTATATCAACCTCTACATTATGCCTTTGAGCTATGTCGAGTCGAATAAAACACCATTCCTCTACTTTGCACACTCCGAGGGCGAATTGCTCTATTGCAGCGACCACTGCCATTTCCGCCGCCCGAAACACCCGATCAACTTTGCCGCAGCCTATGCGGACGCCAAATTTCAGTTCGATACGTTCCGAATGCTGGGCAACGAATTGATCGAACAGGCGCAGGACGCCTTCAGCGAAAGCCGCAATATGCGTCTGGCGGCTTTGTTCATGGCGCAGGCTGCGGTCTACTTTTATCACACTCTCTATTATGTTTATCACGGGCTGGAGTTCGATATTCACGATCCGGTCGTGATGCACGAACGGATGCGGACGCTCTCGACGCAGCTGATGCTGGTTTTAGACGATAACCATATCGAAAATATCTTCACGCTGCCGCGCCTGAAGAGTTTTCTGGTAAAGGCACGCTACGACATTGGTTTCGATGTTGCGCCGCAGGAATTGGAAATGCACCTGCAACGCGTCGAAAAAATGGGCCATATCATCGAAAACTACTGCGGCTTGCGGCTGGAGCTTTATAAAGAGTTGAGCGAACGACAATAAGCGTCCAATCATCCGAACGAACAGGGGTTTGCGGGATCACTGACAATCCCGCAAGCCCCTGTTTCGTTTACGAAAACACAACCTTGCCGATAGGCACACGGCAATTCATGCGTTCTGTTATCGGGCACATGCAGCTACCGTTTGGAAAGTTTGATTGGAACAGTTCGTGCGGCGGATTTCCTTCAACTATCAGACATCCGTAAAGAGGTTGAGCTGGTGGAGCATCGTGAAGGCGAAGGAGGCGCCGATGATGATGCACAATACCACCAGCAGTGCGTTCAGTACCCGGGGCGAAGGCTTTGTCGGCCGGCCCTCGTTACTGCGGATATATTCGCGGAAGAAGATGTAGAGTGCCGGCACGATGCTGCATGCCAGGAGGTAGTCCTCGGGGATGCCGAAGAAGTAGACCTTCGAGAGCCCGATCAGCGCCCAGTGGCAGAGGAACATGGCCAGCACGATGTTGATCCGCTCCGAAAAGGCCAGCATCAGCCCGATGGTGAATACGGCGACCGAACACGGCATCACGGGCGTGGTGACCATCGGGAACGTACGCCCCAGCGCCAGCGAAAAGAGCGGGTAGACGAGCGGCATGGCGAACAGCAGCAGCGCGAAGCCTGTATGGTTGTGCGTGCGTTGGAGCGAAGCGTGTTTCACAACCAGGTCGTATACCCAGATGCACCCCATGATCGCCCAGAAGAGCGCCAGCATGTCGTTGTGCTCGCGTTGTTCGCCGTATAAGAGGTAATAGACACCTGCGATCCAGAAATTGAGCAGCGCCATAAAGGTCTTCATGGCGATGCGTACCCCGGGCGTCGGGCGAAGGTAGAGCAGCAGCGTCAGTGTGGCCGCAACCAGCGTCAGTAGGATCTGTACGGGCCATGTCGCGGCGTTATAGGAGGCGATGGTGTTCCAGAAGATTTCCATGGATCGTTATTTGTCGGTATGCTTGCGGCGCCGCGTGAGCGAGAATGCCTGGTGGTTGAATACGAAGATGGGCAGCGTAGCCCCCGCTGCCAGCAGCGCGATCACGCTCAGCGATACGGTGGCGTTGAGGAAGAACTGCTGCATGTATTGCAACCCCTCCCCCGGGTCGTTGAGCGATTGCAGGAACATGATGAGCGAAAAGACGGTCTTGTAGGCATAGATGCCGGGAACCATCGGCAGCAGGGCGGGGATGTAGAGGGCCGTCATCGGGCAGCGGATGCCGCGCCCCAGCCACAGGCTGCCGAACCCGATGCTGATCGAGGCGAACAGCGAGGCCGTGGCGATGTCGACCGAAAAGTAGTGCATCAGGCAGAACCGCAGGGCGTGCCCCATGGCCGCCAGCAGGGCGATACGGGGGAAAGCCCGCATCGGCGGGTCGGAAACGGCGCCGAAACCGATGGCCGCGATGGCCGCAAAGAGCCCGTCGAGAAGGATGTCCGCAGTGATCATAGCAAACCGTCCTTAACCATTAACAATGTCGCCGACAGGCCGATGGCGATGCAGATGATAAGCAGCAGGGCGTTGATCAGGCGGCTGCACCCGATCAGAATGTGCCCCTCGACGATGTCGATCACGCCATTGATGAGCGGTACCCCCGGTACGAGGAACAGGACGCTCGTCGCGAGCGCCGTTTCCGCCGAACAGTCGAACCTCAGGGCTGCCGAGGCGCACAGCGACGCCATGAACGCCGAGATGATGAAGATCAGGAAGTGGTTCACGCCGTGTGCCTGCATACGCTGTTTGGCGGCGAAACCCACGAGCGTGGAGGTGAAGACGATGCTCATGGCGATCCAGTCGCCCCCGAACAGCCGGCAGAACGAGGCGTTGGCCAGCCCCACGGTCAGCAGGACGAAGATTGGGTCTATGCGCGGTTTTGCAGTCAGCTCGTCGTAGCGACGCCGGATTTCGGAGAGTGGAAGCCTTTCGTCCAGCGCATCCCAGCTCAGGGCGCTCAGGTCGGAGTTGCGCTCGAAGCTGATCGGCAGCGCCGGGATCTTCACTACGCGGGTGATGGCCTCGCCGCTCTCTTCGTCGTGGGCGGTGATGATCGTGCTTTTCTGGAAACTCGACAACTGGAGGTCGACCCCCTGCGAGGCTCCGATACGCTGCGAGTTGCGGATCACGCGCGAGGTGTGCACGCCCGATCCGAGCAGGTAAGTCGCATATTCCGCAATGAAGTCAGCTCTTGTCTGGTCTTCATAACGAGGGCAAAAATAGTCCATTTCGGGCAAACCGCCATTGTTGGGGCCGAAAAAATTACACCGTGATGCCCGTACGGTCGCCGTGCCGGGTTTCCCGGGTGTCGGGCAGCCTGCCCGGAGCGCCCTTGAAATACCTACGGCCTGCGCCGGAACAGCTCCGTGATGTCTTGCATGGCGCCGTCCGCTCCGACCCTGTAAAGGCGCTGGTTGGTCGTCGGCGACGTCAGCGGCCCCAGCTCCTCGACCCAGCCTCCCAGCTTGATGTAGTCGAACGACTGCGGCCGCAGTCCCTCCGGCAGCCGGGCGCGTCCCGAATACCAGCCTGTGTGCAGCATCGGGAATTTCCGCCGCACGACGTCGGCCAGCGCGGCGATCTCGTGCGGTGCGGCGTCCCCGCCCATGAAACAGACGCAGGTCACCGAGCGCCCGTAGCGGGCGAGTATCCCGCACAGCTCCGCCTCGTCGAGCACCCGCCCCATGTCGGCCTGCAAGTGCGGGCTGTGGCACCCGCGGCAGCGGTTGGGGCAGTTGGTGATGTTGATCGCCAGCGTCGTTTCGCAGGGTATTTCCGCGAATACGATGTCGAAATTATGGTATCTGACCATCGTCCGTTTACTCCGCTTTGGCGTAATAGCGGTGTGCGGCCTCCTTCTGGCGCGCGGCCGAGAAGTTCGACACCCGTTTCATGTAGCCGATCACGCGGGTCAGGTAGTCCAGGTTGTCGCCGTGGCACTCGGGGCACTCCTTCAGGTAGCGCTTGTCGATGTGCCCGCACTCGTTGCATACCGTGTTGGGAATGTTGAACGTGAAATAGTTGCATCCCTCGGCGGCCGCTACGCGCAGCAGGTGGCGGTACTGCTCCTTCGAAAGGTGGTCTTCGAGGTTCATGTGCAACGCCGAACCGCCCGTGAGGTGGTCGATATAACGGCGGCCGTGGAGCCTGAACTTGTCGATCACGTTCAGCGATTCGTCCTCGACGACATAGAAATAGGAGTTGTAACAGTCGCGCGGTACGACGTAGCCGTCCTCGCGATCCCATTTGGCGTGTTTCACGCCCACGTTCTCGGCCGGGATCATCTCGCAGTTGAACATGAGCTCCTTCGAACGGTACTTCTTGTTGTAGCGCTCGATCAGTCCCAGTACGCCCTGTACGAAACCGACGTAGTCGTCGTTGTCGTTGATCGGGATGCCCAGGAACTCGGCCGCCTCGACCAGCCCGTTGACGCCGATCGTGAGGTACTGGCGCGCGAGGTTGATATAGCCTGCGTCGAACAGGGGCAGCATCCCCTTGGCCTGCAAATCCTTGAGGTTCTCGTTGTAGGCCGTCTGCACTTTGTGCACCAGGTCGACGATCTCTTCGAGGTAGGTCAGGTAGTGCATGCCGTTCTTCACGGCATACTGGATGCAGCGGTTGAGGTTGATCGTCAGCACGCTCTTCGAACCGGTCGATACGCCGCCGGCGCCGAGCGTGTAGCTGAACCCGTTGTCCTGTATCTCGTTGCGCAGGCGGCAGCACGACGACAGCGAGTCGGCGTTGTCGCTGATATAGGTGAAGAACGAGTGCCCCTCGGAGTACATCTGCGCCGTGATGTCGCCCCACTCCTTGTCCATCACGTCACCGTCCCTGGTCAGCAGGGCCATCGTCTCGACCGGGAAGGTCAGCACGGTCTTCGTGCGCTCGCGGTTGAACCACGTCATGAAACGCTTTTGCAGCCACGACAGCGATTCCCAGTGCGGCTTCGTCCCGTCGGGGAATACGAATTCGCCGAACAAGCTTTCGAAATAGTAGCGGTCGTAATAGGCCACGTTCCAGAACACGGCCTGGAAGTTACGCGCCCCCGTGGGCTGGTTGATCGAGTAGACGATCTGTTCGAAACAGTCCGTAATCATCTTGTCGATCGTCCTGTGCTTTTTCGAGAGGTCGACCACCTCGTCCGCCCGCTTGTAGTAATCTTCTCCGTACTCCTGTTCGATGAAATAGTTCATATACATCAGGAATTCCGGCGTGGCGCAGGCGCCCGAGAGCATCGACGACACGATGAAGACCATGTTGACGAAGCCGCCGCAGAACGACTTGAGGTTGGTCGGGCGCGTCGAGTTGCCGCCCACCGAGAGCGTGCCGTTCAGCAGCCACGGGTACATCGTGATCGAAGCGCAGTAGTTGGCCATCGACGTTTCGTCGTTCTTGTAGATGAAGTGGTCTTTCAGCAGGCGGAGGTATTTGTCCGAGAGTTCCTTGCCGTACATCTCCTTGATGCGGTCGGTCAGCAGCCGGCGGTTGAGCCGGATGAAGTTCTGTTTGGGCAGTTCGCCGATCAGCGTGGCGATGTTCTTGTTCTCGACGTTGGCGTTGGCATCGTATTTCGAACCCGTCGCGGGGTTCGAGGCATCGCAGTAGTTGATCAGGAATTCGAGTTTCTCGCGGTCTTCGCGGTCCTCGGAGTGCTTCTGGCGGTAGAGCATGTAGCTCTTGGCCACGGCGAAATAGCGTTCGGCCATGAGCGCCACTTCGACCTGGTTCTGTATCTCCTCGACATTCATGCCGTCGGAGATATGTACGCGGCTGAGTACCGACGTGAGGTCGTCGTCGGTGGCGTATCCGCCTACCGAAAGGAATGCCTTGCTGATCGCGCGTTTGATCTTCTCGAGCGAAAAGGGGGCGCGCTTGCCGTCGCGCTTGACGATGTAAATTTCCGAAATGCCCATAATGTATCTGTATTTGTTTGTAAGTCTTGCCGTACGGAGGCGGCATCCCCGCCTGCGCAGTACGCAGGACAGCCATGTCCTTACCCCTGAATTGTCCGGTGTAAAATCTGTTCCGGGCACCGCCCTAAATCCCGAAGGCGGATGTCGCAGCTCGCAAGGCAGGTCTTCTGGCTCGCCCCATCCGCACGCCTTCCCGTCCCGGGGGACAGTGGCT
>OMAA01000959.1_pt1 | contig 11594 bp, 10 predicted proteins | sample 1674191 | NCBI WGS metagenome assembly OMAA01 (sample SAMEA103958152, study PRJEB25191) | human gut metagenome | biome: human-associated habitat [ENVO:00009003]; feature: intestine environment [ENVO:2100002]; material: feces | place: Germany | collected 2013/2015
TGATGATTTTGTGTTGCGTTTCGGCACTACCCCCCGACGAGGTATCAATGGGCGTACTGCTATACATGGTTTGCGTATGGACTCCCTGCAACTGGATACTATTTTCTTCGCTATCAGCCAAGATACTGCACGCATGAAGTTACAGGGTGGTGTCATTAATGGTCCAAAGAACCCGCAGTTTGTCTTTCGCAGTACACTGACGGGTGAAATCCGTAATGAAGATGCCGAACTGACCTTGAATTATGTGGATGCGAAGGGAGATACCGGACTCGATCTGGGTATCAATGCCCGTCCGATACCTCAGGTTCGTCTGGCGCTTCCTGAATATTGGACGCTTCCGTTTGGTAGAGGCTGGCTGCAACTGAAAGGTCATCTGGCTTATGGTATGACTACGGATGATGGCTGGCAGCATGATTTTACGAAACGGCAGACTAAATATTGTGACCACATGCTCTATCACAGCAAGGCTGGTTTCTTGCGTATCGGAAACGAGAATGCTTTCTGTCCGCTCAGCATAGAAATGGGCTTGGAAATGGTTGCTCAGTTTGGTGGCAATGCATATCGTCCAATAGGTGACAGTATGGTACAGATTCCTACCGAGAAAAATCTGAAAGGCTTCTGGCATGCGCTGTCGGCAACGGGCTCTGATGCAGGTGAAGGGGCTTATGCCAATGTTGCCGGCAACCAGTTGGGCAGTTGGCTGATGCGTATCAATTATGACACTGACAGTTGGAAAGCTGCCATCTATGCCGATCATTATTTCGAAGATCACAGCCAGATGTTTCTCCTCGACTATAATGGATATGGTGAGGGCGCAGACTGGAATAAGAAAGTAAAACGCCGTTTCTTCATGTATTCGCTGAAGGACATTATGCTGGGCTTCGAACTGAATCTGAAGTATTCGCGCTGGCTGAAAAATGTGGTGCTGGAGTATCTCTATACCAAATATCAGAGTGGTCCGTACAATCATGACCGTACATCGGGTATCGCAGACCATATAGCGGGTACTGATGATTATTATAACCACAGCATCTATCCTGGATGGCAGCATTGGGGCCAGGTGATAGGAAATCCACTCTACCGTTCGCCTATTTATAATAATGACGGATGTATTGATATCAGAAACAACCGTTTCATAGCTTATCATCTGGGTTTTGATGGTCAGCCTACACAGCGGTTGGGCTATCGTATATTAGGCACCTATCAGAAAGGTTGGGGTACATATAGCAACCCGTTTACAAAAAAGCATCATAATGTAAGTTTTCTGGTAGAGGGTCATTACGATTTCCCGCATCAATGGCAGTTGAAGGCAGGCTATGCGATGGATTTCGGAAGCGAAAAGATGCTGGGACATAATGCCGGTATGCAGATAACCATCAGCAAAAGAGGTTTGCTGACGAAAAGAAAATAATAATCGATAAGATAGAAAATATGAAAAAGATAATAGGGGTGCTTTCCCTTGCTGTTATGATGCTCACTCTAAGCTCATGTGAGGTAGAAACAAGCCAGAATGGTGATTTGGATGGTTTCTGGCATCTGGAGCAGGTAGATACTTTAGCTACAGGGGGGACTTGTAACTTTGCAGATAAACGCGTGTTCTGGGGCTGCCAGTATAAGCTGATTCAGGTTGCTGATTATAATCGCTTCGAGGCTGGTAGAGGATTTTATCTGCGTTTTGAGCAAACCTCCGACAGTTTGCTGATTACATCTGTTTATCGTAATAAATGGCATGAAGATTATGGAGGCGATGTACTTTTAACAGAGATGAATGATTCTTTGCGTAGCTGTGGCATCAATCATCTGAATGAGCATTTTGCCAAGGAGGTAATGACCGGAGGTAAGATGCAACTGAAGAGTAAAACCCTGAGATTGCGGTTCAGAAAATTCTGAAAAAAAGCCCTCGATGCATGCAGCACCGGGGGCTTTTTTGTAGTATGCTCGGTTTCTTACTTCTTCCTTTCTGATTCCTTGATGAAACCATGTCGGTAAGCATAGAGAAGCTCCTTCAGGTCTTCTATCTGCTTACGGAGTTCGCAACCTATATCTGTGTCGGCTACCAGCATTCGGCGGTTCGACATTTCTACAATCTGTGTGGTACTCTTGATGTCGGTACCTTGCTTGATGGCATCTTCCATACTCGTAAATGGCTCGTGCTGGACCAGCTGAAATCCGCGGGAGTGGTATACTAAGGTGTAGCCGGCAATGCCAGTCTCGTTGTGGTAGGCTTTAGAGAAACCTCCATCGATAACCATCAGCTTGCCGTTTGCCTTGATAGGGTTCTCGCCCTTGGTTGTGCGAACGGGCACGTGCCCATTGATGATATGGCGGTTAGGACCGGTTACCCCAAACTCATCCATAATATGGTCGATAACCTGTTCGTTATCGCGCAACAGGAAGTAGTATCCCTTCTCTTCTTTATGAGTCTCCTTATCGGTAATGAAATAGCGCTCGAAGGTGGCCATCTTACTCTTGTCGAAGAGCGGACTGTCAGGACCGCACCATAGGTAGATGAAATAATCGATGGCATATTCCTTCTCATTCGGATCAGAATCTGATTGGAAAGCTGTGCGTATCTGCATGCCCGTATGATGCATCAGGGCTCTGCCGCTGAATTTCTTGCCAGGATATATTTCTACCTCTTTTAATGAACCATCTTCGTTGAGCGGACAGGAAGCATGGAAAAGCAGGTTGTTGTTGAAGATAGCGTACATGCAACCATGCTGCAGCATAACGTTGATATGCTTGTGCAGCTTCTCGCAGACCATAAACGAATTTCCTCTTCTTCAGATAGTTTGTCTGGATTGTCCGGATCGATGGTAGGGAAGTGGCATGAGGTCATGTCATACTCTTTTCCGTCAATCTCTACCTTGCCTTTACTGTAATCGATATGGTCAAAAAGACAACGGTCTTTCATCTTCCATTCCGGATGCTTCTTGAAAAGCTGGCTCTCTAATTTAAACTGGATGACAGCTATAGCCTTGTGCATCTGAGAGGTGAGCCGCTGAGTCTTTTCATCCATTGCTGCTGCACCTCCGCTGAGCTTAGGCAGAAATTCTTTGCAATCATCATCCTTGTAGGTTTCCATCGCAAAAGTAGCGAGTGGTACGAGGTTGATGCCATAGCCTTCTTCCAATGTCGAGAGGTTGGCGTATCGCAGGGAGAGACGTATCACATTGCAGATGCAGGCATCATTGCCGGCAGCTGCTCCCATCCATAGTACATCGTGATTACCCCACTGGATGTCCCAACTGTGGTAGCGGCGCATCTTGTCCAAGATGATGTGGGCTCCTGGACCTCTATCGTAGATATCGCCCAGAATATGGAGCTGGTCGATAGCCAGGCGCTGGATGACGTTAGCTATAGCGATGATGAAATCATCGGCTCTGCCTGTGCTGATAATCGTATCAACAATAACATTGACATAGGCTGTCTTGTCATGATCTTCGGTGTGCTCGTGCAAAAGCTCCTGGATAATATACGAGAAATCGCATGGCAGCGATTTGCGCACCTTGCTTCGGGTATATTTGCTGGAAACATCACGGCATACAGCCACCAACTGGTGCAGGGTGATGTGATACCAGTCGTTAATGTCGGGTTCGTTCTGCTTGACGAGTTCCAGTTTCTGCTCAGGATAGTAAATAAGAGAGCAGAGTTCTCGCTTCTCCTGTTCGCGAAGGGTATTGCCAAAGAGTTCGTTCACCTTACGCTTGATATTTCCTGATGCATTTTTCAGTACATGCAGGAAGGCCTCATACTCACCATGGATGTCGGCAAGGAAATGCTCGGTACCCTTTGGCAGGTTGAGGATGGCTTGCAGGTTGATAATCTCGGTGCTCGCCTCTGCTATAGTAGGGAACGACTGAGAGAGCAACTGCAAATATCTCATGTCTTGTTCTATATTATAATGTTTCATGTTTTTTTCCATTTTCTTAGAGCCTTTTTACTATTTATTATCTTTTGCAAAGATAGTATAAATAATAGATAAAACAAAGGAAAAAAAGTATTTTTTTGAAAAATCTTTCTGTTTTTTCAGATTTTTGCAGTATTTTTGCAGAAGAAATATAATAATTCTTCAAACTAACTATATTTGATTATGAAACAAACTATTCTTGTTACTGGTGGTACAGGCTTCATAGGTAGCCATACTACAGTAGAGTTGCAGCAGGCAGGCTACAATGTTGTTATCGTAGATGATCTCTCAAACTCAAAGATTGAAGTACTCGATGGTATCGAAAAGATTACTGGTATCCGCCCTGCTTTTGAACAGGTTGACTTGCGCGACAAGGCTGCTACCGAGGCTGTATTCCAGAAATATCCTGATATTGAGGGTATCATTCACTTTGCTGCAAGCAAGGCAGTAGGCGAGAGCGTACAGAAACCATTGTTGTATTATCGCAACAATATCGTATCGCTCATCAATCTCCTGGAACTTATGCCAAAGTATCAGGTAAAGGGTATCATCTTCTCTTCTTCTTGTACCGTTTATGGTCAGCCGAAGCCTGAGAATTTGCCTGTAACAGAAGAGGCTCCTCATCAGAAGGCTACTTCACCTTATGGCAATACTAAGGAGATTAATGAGCAGATCATAGCTGATTATATCCATAGTGGTGCAGCCATCAAGAGCATTGTATTGAGATATTTCAATCCTATAGGTGCACATCCTTCTGCTGAGATTGGTGAGTTGCCAAATGGTGTGCCAAACAATCTGATTCCATACGTTACTCAGACTGCTATGGGTATCCGCAAGGAACTCACTATCTTTGGTAATGATTATGATACTCCTGATGGAACCTGTATCCGCGACTATATTTATGTTGTAGACTTGGCTAAGGCACATGTAGCTGCTATGGCACGTGTTCTTGATAAGGAGACTGAGCCTATCGAATATTTCAATATCGGTACAGGTAATGGAAACTCAACTCTCGAAATTGTTGAGACTTTTGAAAAAGCTACAGGTGTGAAACTGAATTGGAAGTATGGTCCACGAAGAGAGGGCGATATTGAGAAAATTTGGGGTGATTGCACCAAGGCGAACAAGGTACTCGGCTGGAAGGCTGAGGCTAAGCTTGAGGAAGTGTTGGCTTCTGCTTGGAAATGGCAGCAGAAACTTCGCGCTGATGGCATCATGTAAAGTGTTGGTTGTTTTAGAAAATAATGTGAATTGGCTTCTTTTTTCCTCTGAAAGGTTAAAAAAGCTAATTTTTGGGAAACTTACCGTCGGGAAGACGGTAAGTTTCCTTTTTTTTATATATCTTTGCAGAAAGAACTATTGGTTTAACGAAACTTGAAAATATATGAAACGGACTTTACTTTCAATATTAACAATTGCAATGTTAGCGCTTTCTGTTCCTTCGGATGCTATGGCCAACGAGGGAAACATAGAATGGGCAGACCTTGATGTGGCAGATATCAACTTGAACTATGCTGGGGGCGTGATGCATATCACCGGCGCTAGCGGGCAAGTGGTGAGAATATATAATGTGGAAGGTAATGACAAGCGCGTAAACTTGCCATTGGCTGATGGTATCTATATTGTAAAGGTGGGGAATACCTTTACGCGCAAAATTTGCGTAAAGCATTAATAGTACTATAGAGGCCTTAGAATGCCGTTTAACTTTAATCAGAAAGTGAAGCTCTTTCATACTTCGTTACTTATCATTTTTTGCTGTTTGATGTTTTGTTCTTGCCACGACAAAGTACCAAACAGCAATTTTCAGTTATCGTTAGATGAGTTCAAAAACTCTCGTTCTTCGGCTTATGCTATTAATTCAAAGGTTATAAGAAATCTGTTGGATAGTATCATGCGAAATGATAAAGACCGACATGCTGCTGATTTGCATACCCGTCGATATTACCAGAATAAAGGTAGTCTGCTTTGGATTACACGTCATGGGGTAAATAGTCAGGCTGACTCCCTGGTGACTTGCCTGCGTACTGTAGCGGATATGGGATTTGATAAACGTCGGTTCTATGTGGATGCTATTGCCCGAGATATTGACAGGTTACGAGATTTAAATCTAGATTCAGCTGATAATCAGATAAATCAAGTGATAGCCCGACTGGAGTATCGCTTGACCAAAGCTTACTTCAGATATACGATGGGGCAGAATTTTGGATTTATGAATCCTAGTTTTGTTTTCAATCGTTTAGATACTCTTGCTCCCAATCCTTATGATAGTATCAAGAGACCCGTTAGGTTCAGAGGCCTGTTTGATGTAAAAATGGCTCATGCAGATGATGCGTTCTATCAGAAGGCTATGCAAATGGTTAGATGCGACTCGGTGGCTTCCTTCCTGAAAGAAGTACAGCCTAAGAATCCTTTCTATTATCAACTGCTGGAGAAATTGAAGGCTGGAGGACTGGGCAAGGCGATGAAAATCAAAATTCTCTGCAACATGGAACGTTGCCGCTGGAGACAGTATGATAATCCCTGGCAACACGAAAAATATGTGGTTGTCAATATACCATCGTTCCATCTGATGGCTATTGATCATCAGGATACGCTCTCGATGCGCATAGGATGTGGAGCCAGTAAAACCAAAACCCCGATATTGAACAGTCATATCAAACGTATGGAGTTGAATCCTCAATGGTTTGTTCCCCGTAGTATTGTTCTCCATGATATGATACACCGGGTGGGGAATCATGGCTACTTTCGCGCGCGTAACTACTATGTAAGGGAAGTGGCAACAGGTAAGGAGGTTGACTTAAACAGAGTAACTCGATCTATGCTTATTTCTGGTGCTTATGGCATCGCTCAGCGGGGCGGAAAGGGGAATGCTCTGGGAAGAATCATCTTCCGTTTTGATAATAATTTCTCGGTCTTCCTGCATGATACTAACAGTAAGGGCGTGTTTGGACAAGAGGATAGAGGAGTATCGCATGGATGTATCAGAATAGAAAAACCGTACGATTTCGCTGTCTTTCTATTGGCTGACAAAAACGAGAAACTGAAGGAAAAGATATACTATTCGATGACAGCAGATTCGCTAGCCAATAAAAAACTTGTTGTGAATAACGTAAAGGTTAATCCTCAAGTTCCTCTCTTCATAACCTATTATACACTCTATCCGTTAGCAGGAGGCAGAATAGCTGATTATTCTGATGTGTATGGATTTGATGCGGTAATATTCGATATGTTGAGAAGATATCTATAAACAACACATTTGTAAAAGCAATGATAAACGATAAAGAACTCTTGGCGATGATTAGGGATCCTAAGACCCAACGCGAAGGCTTTGCTGTACTGGTAAGTCAGTATAGCGAGCCGTTGTATTGGAAGGTTCGCCATATTGTCTTAGATCATGATGATGCTGATGATGTGTTGCAGAATGCCTTTGTTAAGGCTTGGACCAATCTGGATTCGTTTCAGGGAAAGTCTTCGCTCTCAACATGGCTTTACCGTATAGCAATTAACGAAGCGCTTGATTTCTTGAGGCGCAAGAAGCAGATGGTTAATGTCAGTACCGAAGACGAGCCGGGCTTGGCTTCACGTCTTCTTGCCGATGACTATTTTGATGGTGACCAGATTCAGGCAGAACTGCAAGAGGCTGTAGCCCTACTGCCCGATGTTCAGCGCACAGTTTTCACTCTAAAATATTATGATAATATGAAATATTCAGAGATGAGTAAGGTGCTGTCAACAAGTGAAGGAGCTTTGAAGGCATCCTATCATCTTGCTGTGAAAAAAATAACCGATTTTTTCAATCGTAAGGATTAAACCTTTTCGGTTAATTTAATAAAGTATAAAAGAAAGGAATGAGGAATATGTTAAAAGAAGACAATATATTGAATAGCCGTTTTGGTAAGAAAAACCATTTCCAGGTGCCGGCTGGTTATTTCGACCAGCTGACAGATAGGGTGATGGCAAATTTGCCGGAGCAGGAACCCCGCATCATTCACATGCAGCCTAGCTTATGGCAGCGTATGCCGATTCGAAAGATTGCGGCGGCTGTTGCTGTTTTGGCTGTGATAGGAGGTGGTTCGGTACTGGCGCTGAAATATACGGGAAGCAGTAAGCCTGCTATGGCACATGTGGACCATATAGTTCAGAAAGCTGCTGTGAATAATAATGAAGATGCTACTTTTAATGAGATGGCCGATTATACGATGATGGATAATGAAACTATCTATGCATCGCTGATTGCAGAAAATTAATGGTTGGTATTTCTTTTTGTCTACAGATAAAGATTTTAAAAAAGATAAGGTATGAGAAAGATAATGCAACATAGGTTTCTTGCGCTTTTAGCTATGCTGATGATTAGCCTGGTTTCACTTGCTTCACAGCCTCAGGGTAGAAAACATCATGATGGATTTGATCCTAAAAGGTTTCAGGCAGAACTAGAACAGTTTATTACGACTAATGCCTGTCTTACGCCGAGAGAAGCTGCTAAATTCTTCCCGGTATATAGACAGATGGGTAAGAAAATGCGTATGATATTCGATGAAATGCGCCGATTCCGTCATGTGAATCCGAATGATAATGAGGCATGTGCCGAAGCTATCAGAAGACAGGATGAGTTGGATATTCAGCTGAAACAGTTGCAGCAAGAGTATCATTCTAGATTTATGACCATCTTGCCACCTAATAAGGTGTTCAGTGTCATCAAGGCAGAGGAACGGTTCCATCGGCAGGCATTCAGACGGATGAAGAAATAAATCTCTAAAAAAGTAGAGATAAAACTATTTAATATGTATTTATGTGACTTTTGGTCACATTAATAGGGTCGCGAAGATATTTTTAATAATATTTTCGCGATTTTATTTTGTCCTTTCCGTTATTTGTTGTACTTTTGCACTTTGGAAAATAATAATATAATATAATAAGGTATGTACAGAAGTAATACGTGTGGAGAGTTACGTCTCTCTGATGCCGGCAAGGAAGTGACACTTGCCGGTTGGGTACAGCGCTCAAGAAAGATGGGTGGTATGACATTCGTCGATTTGCGCGACCGTTATGGTATCACACAGTTGGTCTTCAATGAGGCTGATAACAAAGACTTGTGTGATGCAGCTAACAAGCTAGGTCGTGAATTCTGCATTCAAATAAAGGGTGTAGTAAGTGAACGACAGAGCAAGAATCCTAAAATGGATACTGGTGACATCGAAATCCTGGTGAAGGAACTCAATGTCCTCTCTCAGAGCCAGACCCCTCCTTTCACTATCGAAGATAATACTGATGGTGGTGATGATATCCGTATGAAGTATCGTTATCTTGATTTGCGTCGTCCTGCAGTGCGCAAAAATCTGGAGTTGCGTCATCGTATGTGCATCTTGATTCGTAACTTCCTCGATGCACAGAACTTCATGGAGGTTGAAACTCCAATTCTTATTGGTAGTACACCAGAGGGAGCACGCGACTTTGTTGTTCCTTCCCGTATGAATCCAGGTCAGTTCTACGCTCTTCCACAGAGTCCTCAGACTTTAAAGCAGCTCTTGATGGTTGCTGGCTTCGACCGCTATTTCCAAATTGCCAAGTGCTTCCGTGATGAGGATCTTCGTGCTGACCGTCAGCCAGAGTTTACACAGATTGACTGTGAAATGAGTTTTGTTGATCAGGATGATGTCATCAACCTTTTCGAGGAAATGGCTCGCCATTTGTTTAAGGAGATTCGTGGTGTAGAACTTCCTAAGTTGGAGCAGATGACCTGGCACGATGCTATGCGCCGTTTCGGTAGTGATAAGCCAGACTTGCGCTTCGGTATGGAATTTGTTGAGTTGAAAGATGCTTTCACAGGTAAGGGTAATTTCTCTGTATTCGATGAGGCTAAGTATATTGGCGGTATCTGTGTTCCAGGTTGTGCTGATTATAGCCGTAAGCAGTTGAACGAATTGACCGATTTTGTTAAGCGTCCTCAGGTCGGTGCCAAAGGATTGGTATATATCAAGTATAATGCTGATGGTACCGTAAAGAGTAGCATAGATAAGTTCTATTCTCCAGAGGAACTTGCTGAAATCAAGACCGTAATGGGAGCCAAGGATGGTGACCTCGTTTTGATTTTGAGCGGTGATAATGCTAACAAGACACGCATTCAGCTTTGCTCTTTGCGTTTGGAAATGGGTGACCGTCTTGGTCTTCGTGATAAGAATGTATTCAAGTGTCTTTGGATTATTGACTTCCCTCTCTTTGAGTGGAGCGATGAGGAGCAGCGCCTGATGGCTACACACCATCCATTCACTATGCCAAATCCTGATGATATCCCATTGCTCGATGAGCATCCTGAGCAGGTTCGTGCCAAGGCATACGACTTTGTTTGCAATGGTATCGAAGTAGGTGGAGGTTCTCTCCGTATCCATGATACTCAGTTGCAGGAGAAGATGTTCGAGGTTCTCGGCTTTACTCCAGAGCGTGCTGAGGCCCAGTTCGGATTCTTGATGAACGCTTTCAAGTATGGCGCACCACCTCACGCAGGTCTTGCTTTCGGTTTGGACCGTTTTGTCAGTATTTTGGCTGGTCTCGACAGTATTCGTGATTGTATTGCTTTCCCAAAGAACAACTCTGGTCGAGATGTTATGCTCGATGCTCCTTCTGAACTTGACCCTAAGCAGTTGGATGAATTGGAAATCAAACTTGATTTGAAGGCTGAATAAAAATAGAGAAACGAAGGTATTCACTCCATAAAAGAGTATGCGTAAAATGCCTTGAGAAAAAATCAATGATTTATAATAAGTAATTGATTTTTAGTAAATAAAGTGCTGCGCTTCTTGACGTAAATCAAGAAATGCAGCACTTTTGTTTATAAGTAGTAGTTTTTTCTATTTTTCTAACACTATTTCGAAATAAAAGTTATAAATTTGCAGCAGATATTAAGGTTGAGCTGACGAAATGAGGCTCAATAGAATCATAAAATTCTTAAAACATGGTAGAAAAGAAAGCGACAACTAAGACTGCTGCAAAGAAGCCAGCAGCAAAGAAGGCTCCAGTAGCAAAGAAGGCTCCTGCAGCAAAGAAGGACGTTCTTTACTTGAACGCAGAGAACGCAGGTTTTAGAGCTGGTGATGTATATCAGGCATTGGCAGCTTCAGAAAAGGCTCTCACAGTAGCAGAAATTGCTAAGGCTGCTAAGATCAGTACAGAGGATGTAATCCTTGGTATCGGTTGGCTCTTCAAAGAGGGTAAGATTAAAGATGAGGACAACAAGGTTGCTCTCGCTTAAATAAGGTTTATTTTTCAAAGAGCCGCGGTTGCTTGTAAGTGAGTAACCGCGGTTTTTTCTTTTTGTGTCTTCTCTCTTGAAAGAGGACGAATGTTATGATTATTATATGAAACTTGATCAGGAGATATTCAATGTTCTTTTGGCTGCGGGTGCAAAAGGGTTGAAAGTAGAAAAAATAGCTCGTCATGTATATAATTCCTGTAATTCGATTTTTACACCTCTGAATTACAAGGATGTTCATAGCTATGTTACGCAATATCTCACCAGATGCGCTAAAGACCCACAATCGCTTATAGAAAAAGGTAAGGGGTATGGTGTATATCATGTTAATTTTGATTCAAAGGCCGTACAGCAACTGATGCTTAATTTTTCTTCTTCTGTATTAGAAAATAGTAATGAAGGGGAGGACAAGGCTGACGATAGTGCTCCTCAAAGTCT
>OMAA01000965.1_pt1 | contig 11565 bp, 8 predicted proteins | sample 1674191 | NCBI WGS metagenome assembly OMAA01 (sample SAMEA103958152, study PRJEB25191) | human gut metagenome | biome: human-associated habitat [ENVO:00009003]; feature: intestine environment [ENVO:2100002]; material: feces | place: Germany | collected 2013/2015
AGAACCTGGATATGTCCTCCACAGGTGCCGTCTCTTCCGCCGCCGTCGACCTGGCCGACAAGCTCAACGCCAAGGCCATCGTCGCCTACACCCAGACCGGTTCCACCGTGCACCGCGTGTCCCGTGAACGTCCGGCCACCCCGATCTACGGCATCACCAACAATGAGCACACCTTCCACTGGCTGGCCCTGTCTTGGGGCACCGAGTCCTTCCTGGTCGACGAGGATTACCATGACAAGTCCCGCAAGGACCTCATGGTTTTCACCGACAAGGTCCTCAAGGACGCCGGCAAGGTCTCCGATGGCGACAAGATCGTCGTGCTGAGCTCCGCCCAGGGCGAACACCAGCCGGGTCGCACCGATTCCATCTACGTCCACACCGTTGGTGCCTGCGACTGAGATTTGAATCGTCGCGTTAAACGCTGATTCCATAATCCTCCCATTGGTTCCCGATGGGAGGATTATTGTTTTTACGCGATGTTCCCGAATGATGACAACGCCGAGATTTGGCGCAAATCGCAATCATGTGGTATTCTTCCAGAGTTGCGTGCAAGCCCTCGTATCCCAATTGGTAGAGGAAGCAGCCTCAAAATCTGCGCAGTGTGGGTTCGAGTCCCACCGAGGGCACGTAAGAAATCAATATCAATCCAGGCCCGGGTTGGGGCATGTTAGGCCGGCTTTGGGTGTGACAGTGGAAAGAGACCGACATGGCTGCAGAGAAGACCACGGAACCGGACGAAGTACTCACTGATGAGGAGCTCCAAGCTGCTGCGGCTCCCGAGCCGGATTCTGCCAATAATAACGAGGCGCACAAGCGCACCGTCGTCGTTGCCGAAGACGAATCCGTAAACCGCATGGATTTGGTCGCCATGCTTGAGGATAACGGCTATGAGGTCGTCGGAGAGGCCGCCAACGGTGAGGAAGCCGTTGAACTGACCCGTAAGTTCCGCCCGAGCGTGGTGTGCATGGATGTCAAGATGCCTCGCATGGATGGCATCGAGGCCGCTGGCATCATCTGTGATGAGAACATCGCTCCGGTCGTCATGCTGACGGCATTCTCCCAGTCTGATTTGGTCAAAAAGGCCACGGGCGCTGGCGCCATGGCGTATGTCACCAAGCCGTATGAGGAATCCAAGCTGCTGCCGGCTTTGGAAGTCGCCATGGGCCGTTTCGCCGAAATCAACGATCTGCTTGACAATGTCGAACGTAGCGAGTCCAAACTGCAGGAAACCGAGGAACAGCTGAAGAAGGCCGAAGAGCAGCTGAAGAAGGCCGAAGAAACGCTGGAGGAGCGCAAGCTCGTCGACCGCGCCAAGGGCCTGCTGATGGACAAGGCGGACTTCTCCGAACAGGGCGCTTTCCGTTGGATTCAGAAGACCTCCATGGACCAGCGCATTCCGAAGAAGCGTCTGGCCATGGCCATCATCGCCAAGTATGGCGAACAGAAGTCGGAAGCAGAGGATGAGCGCTAACACACCAACTGTGGAAGGCGCTTCACGCGGAACGCTATTGGTCGTTGACGGCCATTCTTTGGCGTTCCGCGCTTTTTTTGCCTTACCCGTAGAGAATTTCAGTACATCATCAGGTCAGGCCACCAACGCGGTCTGGGGATTCGCCACCATGCTTTCGCAGGTGATCGATGCCGAACATCCAGACCATCTTGCCGTCGCATTCGATGTGAAGGGCGGCACGTTCCGCAACCAGATGCTGCCGCAGTACAAAGGAACTCGCGACGCGGCCCCCGAGGAACTGCTCAGCCAGCTGCCATTAATCCAGCAGATGCTGACGGCCTTGGGCGTCACATACATCGAAAAACCCGGTTACGAAGGTGACGATGTGATCGGCACGCTCGCCAGCATGGGCGACCAGGCAGGCTACCGCACATTGGTGCTGTCCGGCGACCGTGATGCTTTCCAGCTGATCAACGACGACATCACCGTGCTGTATCCCGGCCACCATTTCAAAGACCTCAAACATATGACCCCGGATGCCGTGCAGGAGAAATATCATGTCTCTCCCGCGCAATACCCGGATCTGGCCGCCTTGCGCGGAGAAACCGCTGACAACATCCCCGGCGTTCCCGGAGTCGGCGACGGATTCGCGGCCAAATGGATCAACCAGTACGGCGGACTTGAGCAGATCATCGAACACGCCGACGAGATCAGCGGCAAAAAAGGCGAAGCCCTGCGCGAAAACATCGAACAGGTCAAACTGAACCGTTCCGTGAACGCTTTGGTTCGTGACCTTGATCTTGGCGTGTCGGTATCCGACCTGACATTTGGACAAGTCGACGCTGGTCAACTCGACGATCTATTCACCAAGCTCGAATTCGGTGTTCGGACCAAGAATCGCGTGCTCAAAACGTTCAATGCGGACAAACCATCCGGGGACGTGCACGAATCCAGCAAGCTCGGGCTGCCACATGTCGAAGACGTCAACGATCCGCATGTGGTGGAGACATGGGTCCAAAACCATTTCCCCGTGGTGCAGGAACATCTGCACGAACGCCATGAACGCTCCTCCAACGACATTCCGGAATTCGGCTTCGAAATCGATTCTTCGACCCGTTGCACGGACAAGGTGAAACAGTCCTGGACGCTTTACGCCGAAGGCACGAGCAAACCCGGAGAAGCCTCTCTTTCGGCATTGATGATCGCCGTGCACGGCGAAGCCATTCGCATCGACGTATTCAGTCCGGATATGGTGCAATGCCTGCAAAGGCTGTTCGACCGCTATCACCATTCCATGGTCGTGCACGGTTACAAAGAACATGCGCATCTGCTGGGCAGCATCGGCGTGGAACTTCCGGAACCATTGTTCGACACCAAGCTCGCCGGATATCTTGTCCACCCGGATTTCCACGCGGACACGCTGGAACAGGCTGCGGCCCATTTCCTTGATCTGCACATCGAAGCACAAGCCGAAGCCGCGACACAGGGGACCTTGGACTTCGACGAGCCTGAGGAAAACGATTCCAAGAACGACGAGCTGATACTCACCCGCACCGCAATCGTGGGGCTTTTGGCCGAATATTTGGCCGGTGTGCTGGATAAGCGCAAACAATTCGGTCTCCTCAAATCCATTGAGCTTCCGGTCTCTCAGGTCCTGCATGGCATGGAACAGGTCGGCGCCCAAGTGGATATGACACGTCTGGTGCAGATGCGCGACCAACTTGCCGCCGACGCTGCCCAGGCACAGGAAACGGCGTGGCAGTTCGCGGGGGAGCAGGTGAACCTGCAAAGCCCCAAACAGCTGCAGAAGATCCTGTTCGAAGACATGGGATTGAAACCGACGAAAAAAACCAAGTCCGGTTCATACACCACCAATGCCGCGGCATTGCAGACCTTGCGTGACCGCTCGTACGATAACGACCGCGCATGCCAGTTCCTTGACGCGTTGCTGATGCATCGTGAAAAGAACAAGCTCAAGCAGATCGTGCAGACGTTGATCGACGCCACAAACCGTCATGACGGTCGCATCCACACCACTTTCGAACAGACGGTGGCGGCCACCGGACGATTGAGCTCCGTCGATCCAAACCTGCAGAACATTCCGAACCGGGATCCCGCAGGTCGTGAGATTCGATCCGCGTTCGTGCCGGGAGAGGGCTTCGAATCGTTGCTGAGCTCCGACTACTCGCAGGTCGAACTGCGCATCATGGCCGACCTTTCCGGTGATGAGGCGTTGATAGAGGCCTTCCGCTCCGGCAAGGACTTCCATAAGTATGTGGCCAGCTTGGTCTACGGCATTCCCGTTGACGACATCACGTCCGATCAGCGTAGCCACGTCAAGGCGATGAGCTATGGACTTGCCTACGGTCTGAGCACGTATGGACTTGCCCAGCAGCTCAAGATCAAGCCCAAAGAAGCCGAATCGCTGAAAAACCAGTATTTCGCCACTTTTGGCAAAGTCCATGAATACCTTGAATCGCTTGTCTCGTCCGCACGCGAAAAAGGATATACCGAAACCATTTTCGGAAGGCGCAGGTATTTCCCCGGTCTCAAATCGCCGAACCGTGCCGTGAGGGACGCGGCCGAACGCGCCGCGTTGAACGCGCCTATCCAAGGCTCGGCGGCGGACATCATGAAAATCGCCATGATTCGTGCGTATGACGCACTGCAGGAAGCGAACCTTGGAAGTCGCCTCATACTGCAGATTCATGATGAACTTGTGGTGGAGATCGCGCCCGGTGAGGAGAAGCAGGCCACCGCGCTGGTGAAGGATGCCATGGAGCATGCCGTCACCATGGCCGTTCCGTTGGACGTATCGACGGGCATCGGTTCCGATTGGCAATTGGCGGCCCACTGATCCGTTCCCGTCGGATAATCGAAGGCTGATTAAAAAAGAAAGAAGGAAGATTGTGGCAACGCTGAAGCAGGTCGTGGATGTGCTTGAAACGCTGTATCCGCTGCGATACGCGGAACAATGGGATGAGCCGGGACTCATCGTGGGAGACCTTCGCCACGACGTGCGCAACATCGCGTTCGCGGCGGACCCATCCATGGCGGTGATCGACCAGGCTATCGCCGGAGGCATCGACCTGCTGATCTGCCACCATCCGCTGTTCTTCCGTTCCGTGCATGCGGTCTCCGGACTAGGATTCCGTGGTGAGATCGTCCGGAAGCTCAACCTCGCCGGTTGCGCGCTGTGGGTTGGGCACACCAATGCCGATGCCTCCTACCGAGGAGTCAGCATGGCCGCCGCCGACGCGTTCGGCCTGATCGAACAGCGTCCGCTGGTACCCATCGAAGATCCGAAAGCCGAACATCCGGTCGGATTGGGCCGTGTCGGCCGGTTGCAGGAGCCGATCGCATTGCGTGATTTCGCCCGTCGTGTGGCCGACGCGCTGCCATACACCGAACTTGGCGTGCAGGTGTGCGGCGACCTTGACGCGACGATCGGCACGGTGGCGGTATTGCCGGGCTCGGGCGATTCCCTGTTCGATGAAGTGCGTGCCGCAGGCGTCGATGTGTATGTGACCAGCGATCTGCGCCATCATCCGGTGACCGATGCCATCGAGCAGGCGCGCTATGAGGCGTCCATGCGTGCCGCGGACATCGAACTCGGCCGAGGCGACGCCACTGTTCGTCCGATGTTCATCAACACGCCACACAGCGCCATCGAATCCATATGGTTCCAATACGCCATGGGCGATGTGCCTCGTGCCGTATCTGAGGCGACCGGAGACATCCCCACCGTCCGCTGGATTTCCATGAACACCGATCCCTGGAATCTGGTACTGCCGTCCTGCGGGCAGGAACGCTGAACGACGATGTCCGATACGACCAGCATGGATATGTCGCTGAACGAATCCAGCGATGGCGTGGACATGACCAGACCGGCCACAGTACTCAGCAGAGAGCACGTGTATCAAGGCGCGATTTTCGGCGTGGAGGACATGCGTATCGCGTTGCAGACACGAGACGGCGGACAAACCGTGATCCGCAGACAGGTGATGCGGCACGCGCCCTGTGTGGTCATGCTGGTGCATGACTGCGCGCAGGATTTGTACTTGGTCGAACGAGAATACCGTGTCGGCTGCGACGCCTTCGCCTACGGTCTGCCGGCAGGACTCATCGATGACGGGGAAGACGTCGATGCGGCCGCATTGCGTGAGCTGCGCGAAGAGACCGGCGTCGAGCCAATCGACGAAAACAGTTGCGATATCGACCATGTCGGGCAATTCTATTCATCCGAAGGCATGACCGACGAACTGGCCAACATCATGGTGGTGCACCTGCGCCACTGGCAGGCCGTCGAACGGCATTTCGACGCCGACGAGCATGTCGAATCTGCTTGGATCCCGTGGAAGCAGCTACGAGACACGCACATCACGGCCTCCAATTCGGAGATCGCCATTTTGCATGAGCAAATTCGCAGAATGCGGCAACAATAGCGGCCTGCAGGTTTCGAATTGTAAAAAACAATCGCCGGAATAAACGAAATAACGAATTCAACTCGCAAAACGTGCGATACTTGAATTATGCAAATCAGACCTGGATCGATGTATCCACTCGGTGCGAGCTACGACGGCGCCGGCGTGAATTTCGCCCTCTTCTCTCAAGTGGCCCAGAAAGTCGAGCTTTGTCTTTTCGATGAGGAAGACCGTGAGACCCGAGTGGAAATGACGGAGCAGAACTCCTACGTATGGCATAACTATCTGCCGGGAATACAACCCGGGCAACGGTACGGCTATCGTGTGTACGGTCCGTATGATCCAGCAAAGGGCCTGCGGTGCAACCCGAACAAGTTGCTGCTCGACCCGTACGCAAAAGCCATCGAGGGAAACATCGACGGTGACGAAAGCCTCTATTCGTATTGGTTCAAAAGCCCTGAGGACGTCACCAGCATGAATACGCTGGATTCCGCGCCGCATACCATGAAATCGGCCGTGGTCAATCCGTATTTCGACTGGGGCAACGACCAACATCCGAACATCTCCTACCATGATTCGGTAATCTACGAAGCCCATGTGCGTGGCATGACCAATCTCAACCTGGACGTGCCGCCGGACATCCGTGGAACCTACGCGGGCCTCGCATATCCATCGGTCATCGAATATCTGAGGAAGCTCGGCGTCACCGCCATCGAACTTATGCCGATCCACCAGTTCGTCAACGACAGCTTCCTGCAGGAAAAAGGCCTGAGCAACTACTGGGGCTACAACACCATCGGCTTCTTCGCGCCTCATAACGCGTACTCAAGCTCCGGACAACGCGGCGAGCAGGTCAACGAATTCAAATCCATGGTCAAGGCCTACCATCGCGCCGGCATGGAAGTGATCCTCGACGTGGTGTACAACCACACCGCCGAAGGCAACAACCTCGGCCCGACCCTAAGCTTCAAAGGCATCGACAACGGTGCCTACTACCGTCTGGTCGACAACGACCGACGCCACTACTTCGACACGACCGGCACCGGCAACTCCCTGCTGATGCGCTCGCCGCACGCGCTGCAGCTCATCACGGACAGCCTGCGCTACTGGGTCACCGAAATGCATGTCGATGGTTTCCGATTCGATCTTGCGGCCACGCTGGCCCGCCAGTTCCAGGAAGTCGACAAGCTGTCCGCCTTCTTCGACATCGTCGAACAGGATCCGGTCATCTCCCGTGTCAAGCTCATCGCCGAACCTTGGGATTTGGGTTCCGGCGGCTATCAGGTGGGCGGCTTCCCGTCCAGCTGGTCCGAATGGAACGGCCGCTACCGTGATTGCGTGCGTGACTTCTGGCGTTCGCAACCATCGACGCTACCGGAATTCGCCAGCCGTCTGATGGGCAGCTCCGACCTGTATCAGATGAACGGCCGCCGTCCGGTGGCTTCCGTGAACTTCATCACCGCACATGATGGCTTCACCATGAACGATTTGGTGAGCTACAACGAGAAGCATAACGACGCCAACGGCGAAGGCAATAGGGATGGCGAAAGCAACAACCGTTCCTGGAACTGCGGTGTCGAAGGCCCGACCACCATCAAGGACGTCAACGACCTGCGGCAACAGCAGATGCGCAACATGTTCGCGACGCTGCTGTGCAGTCAGGGCATTCCGATGATCTGCGGCGGCGATGAGGTGGCACGCACGCAACAGGGCAACAACAATGCCTATTGCCAGGACAACGCCATTTCATGGACCAATTGGGATCTTGACGATAGTCAGAAGGATCTGCTTGAGTTCGTTTCGAAGCTGATTCATCTGCGACTCGAGCACCCGGTGCTCCACCGTCGTCGTTTCTTCACCGGCCGCGAGCCAGGAGACCCGGACGATAAGATTCCGCAGGTCGAATGGATGGACCACACCGGTTCCATCATGGACATGGAAGATTGGTCCAATACCCACGCGTTCTCGGTGATGATCTATCTGAACGGTTCCGATATTCCGGAAGCCGACTGGTATGGCAACCAGATGGTGGACAATAACTTCATCCTGATTTTCAACGCGCATTACGAGCCGATTATGTTCACCTTGCCGGACGAGCGGTATGGCAAGAAATGGCGTCTGGTCGTCGACACGCATAATCCGAAGGGTCCGGAACTCAACTATGAGGCCGGCTTCGCGATCACGGCGCAGTCGAGAAGCTTCCTGTTGCTGATGAGCGATAGAAAGCCCACCACAAAGAACTACGATTTCTGATAGCCATGAGAACAGGCGAGGTGCCATCCGTACGGGTGACACCTCGCCGTATTGTTTGTGGACTGTGCTCGTGAACCGTTACGAGAATTAGACTTCCGACGAGAGTCGGGAAACGGTTCCAGGAACGGTTTCGCTGACCTCCGCAAGATCCTCGACGGATTCTGGCCGCTTGGTTTGCGCCAGAATAAGCTGCGTCTGCACACGATCGGATTCGATGGCCGCAATCTGCCGTGAAAAGATGATGAACCAGCCCAGAAACATCATGCCGGCAAGAGCCTCGACGTTCGTCAACGTGTTACGCCCCGCCAACCACTGGAACCCGGCAAGAGCCCCGATCACGATAGCTAGGTCTGAAATCACATATACTACTTTTGAAAGCTGCGGGGCCAGCCAAGGCAGCGCGATCATCAGCACGCTCATCAGGCAGGGAAGACCGCGGGCGAATACGTTGTGCAGAATCGGATGCGGCGTGTAACGGAACATGCCGATGCCGATGAAGGCGATGCCTGCGAGCGTCAGCATGGTCGATAGCAGAAGAATCCGCGCCTTGAAGTGTTTGGGAGCTTCTTTTTCATCGCTTGCAGACAGATACTGCATCTGCAGACGGTGCGTGGTGATGAGCTCCGAAATCGCGAAATAGCTGATGATGACGATGCAGACGCCGGCCAACATCAATGTCGAATTGAACATACGAGCAGCAAAAGTGGTTCGATCGCCCAATTGGGAGAAATTGTTGTTGTACCAGTATGGATCATCGGACGTCAATCCTGCGATGCTGACACCGGAAACCACGAAGAACGGCAACAAGGATGCGATGGTCTTGGCATTCATGAGTTCCGCCTGTACGAACGTGACATAGCCTACGACCCCCGAGATCGCGGCGCAGAGCGCAGTCAGATAGCCTTTTAACGTGCGCAACCCCATCATGTTGCTGGCAATGGAAAGCAGCATGAACGCCGTGACGAAAATGGTCGACGCGTAGACCACGGACAAAGCGAGTATCTCGAAGATACGGCGAATAGGAATGGTCCAGCCATGTTTCAACGTCATCGACCTGGAGTTGCGCGCATACCCCAAGGTGAACGAGATGACTCCACATCCCGCGGTGATTCCGGCACACACGGTGAACAGGCGTTGGGTGACACGCCAGATGGCGGGAGCGAATTGCAGATATAGGTCCATGGCGATCCATGCAAGAGTGGCGCATGCCATGAAGGAAATGATGCCTGAAGCCTCGGCTTGCTGATGACGTCCCATGCGCGTTCCCTCCAGTATTTGCCATTCTAGCCTGTCGTTGTCCTACCATACGCTACAATGGAAACTCGTGTTCACCTGCCACGTGCGGGAGTGCATGAACGGGCTGTAGCGCAGTTTGGTAGCGCGTCTGCTTTGGGAGCAGAATGTCGCAGGTTCAAATCCTGTCAGCCCGACAACGAAAGTAATGTCCTCCGCAATCGGATAGATTGCGGAGGACATTTAGTTATATACGCGATCGCATCAGTCCTGAATGACGGTGCCGACAATGCCGGAGACGATGGCCATAATCAGCGATCCGATTACGGACCACCAGAATCCATCGATGGTTACTCCCACGTCGAACAGGCTTATGGCCAGCCAAGACGCAAGCTCCATGAACAGCCAGTTGATGATTAACGCGATTAGTCCGAACGAGAGAATCGAAAATGGCAATGCGATGGCGAGAATGGGTGGTTCGCCAACGGCGTGCATGCCGGGAAGCAGTGTGACCATGACCCCGGCCGCAATGGTCAAAACCAACCAACGTGAAATGAAATGCTCCATGACAGCATCGTATTACATTGCGTTGTCTTATGAAAAAGGAATGTATTTGTGGAACATGCCAGGAAGACGACCTATGCGAGACGGGCGCGGCGTTTTCCACATGGTTTGGTTACCATGAACCATATGGAAGCACTTCATGAGAACCTGTGGCCGGCACCGTATGCCGGCAAACCGTTGAACGCCACTGTGGTGGTACCGGGCAGCAAATCACTGTCGAACCGTTATCTCATTCTCGCGGCGCTCGGACATCGACCCGTGCGATTGGTCGGTCTATTGCGTTCACGTGACACCGAGTTGATGATGGACGCGTTGCGCGCGTTGGGAGTGCGCTGCGAAATCGACGAGCAGGTTGACACCACGGTTACAGTGGTGCCGCCGTCCGACGGCCGGTTCCACGGTGGTACGAAGGTGTTCTGCGGTCTTGCGGGAACGGTGATGCGCTTTGTGCCCGGTCTTGCCATGTTCGCGGACGGTCCTTTCGACGGTGACGAGCAGGCGTACGCGCGTCCGATGAAGCCGGTGTTGGACGGTCTTGAACAGTTGGGGGCATGTATCGAATACCACGGCGAGGAAGGTCGACTGCCATTTACAATCACTCCACCTCAAACGGTGAGCCAGTGCGCTGAGCCGAGCGTGGTCAGCATTGATTCTTCGGGATCCTCGCAGTTCATTTCAGGACTATTGCTCATCGGCTCTCGAGTGCCAGGCGGTTTGGAACTGCATCACACGGGGGAGAAGACGCCGAGTTTGCCGCATATTCGCATGACCGTGGCCGATCTGCATGGTTCCGGCGTGCGTGTCAACGCAGACGAACACGCTCGCGTGTGGACCGTGCAGCCGGGAGCCGTGCAGTTGCCCGAAACTGTGACGGTCGAACCTGACCTGTCGAATGCCGCCCCGTTCCTTGGCGCAGCGCTCATCGCCGGAGGAACCGTGCGCGTACCTCATTGGCCGGAATCCACTACGCAACCCGGAGGCATGCTTCCGGGATATTTGGAACGTATGGGAGCCGAGATCAGCTTCCCGGTGATTGACGACGTCCGGTACTGCGAAGTGACCGGCAACGGTCATGTCAGCGGCCTAGGTGATTTCGACTTGACGGCGGCAGGTGAGATCGCGCCGTCGCTTGCAGCGATTCTGGTTTTTGCGGACAAGCCTACCCGCATGATCGGCATCGGTCATTTACGAGGGCATGAGACGAACCGTCTGGAGGCTTTGGCCAACGAGATTACGCGCGTTGGGGGAGCTGCCCACGAACTGCCCGATGGATTGGAGATAACCCCTGTGTCGGTGAATCGTCTTAGACCATCCGTGATGGAGACTTATGCCGATCATCGCATGGCCACGTTCGCTGCGATGCTTGGTTTGCGCATCAAAGGCATCCAAGTGAAGAACGTCGCCACGACGGCGAAAACCCTACCGAATTTCGTGGATCTGTGGAATGACATGCTTGTTTGACGGATATGCAAAAGTGACGTCGGGGGACGTTCGGTCCGTCTGACGAGAGCGGACTTGTTTCCGTAACATAGCGGAAGGGGCTTTCCACAAGAATAGTTTGTGGAAAGCCCCTTCCGCTATGCGTCAAGCCTGCGGGCTCACTCCCATTCGATGGTTGCCGGCGGCTTGGAGGTGCAGTCG
>OMAA01000971.1_pt1 | contig 11543 bp, 10 predicted proteins | sample 1674191 | NCBI WGS metagenome assembly OMAA01 (sample SAMEA103958152, study PRJEB25191) | human gut metagenome | biome: human-associated habitat [ENVO:00009003]; feature: intestine environment [ENVO:2100002]; material: feces | place: Germany | collected 2013/2015
ATACTCCCGATAGGAGAGTATAGAAGTGCGCCCTTTAGTTCCTAAAGGGATTTTCCGTTTTCGCTTTTCAGAAAATTCCTTTGTTATATTTGAACTGTCCATAGAGCATAAATCCCAAACCAACAACTACTCCCGGTAGGATGATAACTGCCATAGCGGTCTCGCTCCAAAACAAAGCAATGTACCCTAAGATAAAAGATACTCCCATTATAAGCGTGCCTGTGCCAACGACTTTTCCGTACTTAGGTATATCCTCTTCTTTTACTTTTCGTCTGTTGTACGAATGTATCGTACTGATATTACCTTTGATGTTTGTAATGCCAAGCACAGAAATAAACAACCCCAAAATCAATAATATCAAATTATCCATGCTGTCCTCCTAAAAATAGAATAGTTCTTCGAATTTCTTATCTAAGGCAATGCAAAGGATAAGAGCTAACTTTGCTGTTGGGTTGAATTGCCCTGTTTCGATAGAACTGATAGTGTTTCTCGACACACCCACCATTTCTGCAAGCTGTGCTTGAGAAAGATTTGCTGCCATACGAACTTCCTTTAAGTGATTTTTCAGATGCAACTGCTCTTTCATACTCTCACCTCTAAAAGGCGACGAATAAATCCGGCAAATGCCAAGACGGAAAGAATCAAAAATAGGATGGTTAGCACCAAATCACTTTTTCGTTTCATTTTGATAAAGCGAACTAACCATTGCGTTGAAAGAATGCTGAAGTATATAACCCACGGACTATAAATCATGGTATGAGCAAGCATAGAGGATAGTAAGGACAGGAGACAACACACTAAAGCACCTACTCTGCCTGCATGACTTCCTGCTTGATATATCACTTCTATTTCTGCTAAGTCTTTGTTCTTATGCTCTTTTCGACTTGCGTTTAAGATATCGTCCTTTTTCATATGAACACCTCTGCCAAGTTCTCTTGTCAATAGGTTTTGTGAAAAAGATACAGTTCGTTCAGGAAATTCTGAACGCCCGAACTTTATTTGTCCAGGCGCTCTCAGTATCAGTCATAAATCAGCTCAAACTTCACAACTTCCTCTGCCTGTGCCTTGCAAGCGTTCATCTGCCGCACCCATTCCATTTGGTTTTCGGCTTTCAGTTGCTCGGTCACGCCGTTTTGCTCTGCCAGTGACCGCACGATCAGCTCCATGCGGTTTCGTGCCGCTTCGTCAATCTCGGCGCAATACTGTCTTACGTACACCCAGCTATGGCCGTCCTGTTTTTTGCTGTGGAAAGACAACCGCCGGCATGGCCGGTGGTTGTGTTTTATTCGGGTTTTCCCTTGTTCTGCCGCCGCAGGCGGTTGAGATGCCGCTCAAAATAGCCCTGGGAGATGAACCGGGCGAGCACATACTGGTCAAACAGCGGCACGGAGCAGGAGTAGAAGCCAAGCTGTTCGCGGTAGCGCGCCATCAGCGCCTCCGGCAGCACCATGTAGCCCATACGCATGGACGGCGCAAGCGAATGCGAGAACGTGTTGATGTAGATCACGCAGCCGCGCCGGTCCATGGAATAGAGCGTCTGCAGGGGCTTTTTGTTCTCGGAAAATTCCGAGTCGAAATCGTCCTCGATCAAAATCGCGTCCCGCCCGGCGGCCCAGGCGAGATATTCGCTGCGCTTGGCAGCGGAGGTCGTGATGCCGGTCGGGAAGCTGTGGAACGGCGTGACATGCAGGACGGTCGCGTCTGTGCGCTGCAGCGCGTCCGCGCGGATGCCGTCGTCCGACATCGGCAGCAGCTCGCAGACTGCGCCGTTGGCCGCGTAGACCTGCCGGACCTTCTCATAGCCCGGATCCTCCAGCCCGTAGACCCGGTCCCGCCCCAGCAGCTGCACGACGAGCCCGTAGAGATACTCCGCGCCGGAGCCGATCACGATGCATTCCGGCTGGGCGAGCATCCCGCGGTAGCGCAGCAGATATTCCGCGATCGCGTTTCGCAGCTCCGCGCAGCCGTAGTGCGGCGGCTTTTCCAGCAGCCGCGTGCCGCAGTCGGCGATGACCTCGCGCATGAGCTTCGTCAGCGCGGAATAGCGGAAGCCGTAGCCGGAAGCCTCCTGCGCGGACGCGTCGTCCGCGGGCAGCATCCGCAGCCGCGGCTGCGCCGCAGAGCCGGAGGGCAGGCGGGAGATGGCGCTGACATAATAGCCGCTGCGCGGCTTTGCCGCCAGATACCCCTCGTCCACCAGCTGCTCATACGCGCCGGAGACTGTGGCGAGGCTCACATGCAGATGCTCGGCCAGCGCCCGCTTGGACGGCAGCTTCTGCCCGGGCAGAAGCTCGGCCCGGAGGATATCCTCCCGGATGCAGGTGTAGAGCCGGTAATATTTCGGCTGTCCGCCGCCGGACAGATCGTAGGTCAGCATCGCCTCACCACTTGTTTTCGACCTTCTCGGCGAAGCCGAAGAAGTCGCGCACGGGCAAGACCGTCCCGTCGTCGAGCGTGATGCGGCCCATAAAGCGGCCGAAGACCTGATGCTGGTCGGAGAGCACCACGCCCGCGCTCATGAACGCGCTGCGGTCGAGCACGGGGGTGAAGTTCATGTAGAACCGGTTGTCGTCGCTGGTGAAGACCCAGGGCTTCATGAAGTCCTCAAAGCCGTCCTCATCCATGGGGATCTCGAATCTGACCTCGCTGAGCTTGTGGATCCTGCCGTCATAGAACAGCACGTTTTCCGTCGCGGCCTCAGTGTTGCCGAAGCCGTAGCCGATGTTCCAGCCGAACGGCACGCCGTCGAGCTCGCCCGAGGCGCTGCCCCAGTACCAGGTGTTGTGATAGGTCCATACGCCGCGGCCCCAGTCGAGCACGGCGAAGAATTTGTCCTTCGTCAGCTCGAACCGGCGGTCACCCAGCTCGATCCAGCCCTCGGCGCGCATGCAGTTGATCTTCTGGTTGTAGTAGAAATGGCCGGGCTTGTCAAAGGGCGTGGCGATGACCATGCTCTCAATCGGCTCGTCGGAGAGCTGGACGATGCCCTCGATCGCGTCCTTGCCCCGGAACTTGTCCATGTGGAACGAGAGCTTGCGCAGCCCGTCCTCGTGGTAGAAGGTCATGGCATAGCCGCCCCTGGCGACCTCGCTTGCGCCGTCGGCCGAAGACTCCGGCAGGTGCGTTTTGCCCAGCGGCAGGGCGCGCATGCGGCTCGTGGTCTGCTCCCAGCCCTCATCGAAGTGCAAAAAGGAGATGGAGTCGAGGCCCATGTAGCCGTTGTCCGCGATGGTGAGCGCGAGGCCGATATGGCCGTCGGTGATGAGATAGTAGTCCCATTCCTTGATGCGCATGGGGCTGGCCTTGATATCCGCGCGGCGGTAGACGGGCAGGAGCGAGCGGGCCCAGCCGGGCTCGAGCAGATCGCCGTCCTTGCCGAGCAGCGGCGCAGAGGTGGTGATTTCATGCTGCTGTCTCATGTGGATGCCTCCTGTAAAACGTAGTCGGTAAGAAATTCGCGGACGGCCGCCTGTACGCGCGGGCGGTCGACCAGATAGCTCTGTCCGTGTCCGGCGCCCTCGACCAGGATCAGCCGCTTTTCTCCCGTGCAGGCGTCATACGCCGCCTGCGACATGGAGCAGGGGACAAACCGGTCGCCGGTGCCGTGGATGAAGAGGATGGGCAGCTTCGTATGGGCGACGGCCTCCGTCGCCGAGACCTCCCGCAGGCCGAAGCCGCCGAACAGCCGGGTAAAAACGCCGGTAAGCGCCAGCAGCGGCCCGGAGACGAGCCACGGGCAGCGCCAATGCAGCACGCTTTTCATGATCGCATACGGCGAAGAGAAGCCGCAGTCGGCAATGATGCCCCGCACCGAGGCCGGAAGCGCCAGCTCCGATGCCATCAGCACTGTCGCCGCGCCCATGGAAAGGCCGTCCAGGATCAGCGGATGCGCCGGGCCGAAGTGCATGGCGGCATAGGCCGCCCAAGTGGCCACGTCATGCCGCTCGCGCACGCCGAAGGTGATATACGTCCCCTCCGATTCGCCGTGCGCCCGCTCGTCCACGGCGAGCAGGTCATAGCCGAGCGAATGATAGTAGGGCAGGACAATTGAAAAGTCAATCACCCAACTCGACCGGTAACCGTGAAACAGAAGGATCGTCCCCTTCGCGCCCGGCTGCTGCAAGAGCCGCCCGTGCAGGCGCAGGCCGTCGTAAGACGGCAGAAAAATATTCTCGGCATCCTGCATGAGCCGAACGCCCGCAAGAATTTCCTCCGTCTGTTCGGCACGGCCCCACTTGGAAATGACTTCCGGCTTCGTGAGATCCGGGACCGGCCCGCGGCGACAGGCGATCAGAAATAAGACGGTCCCCAGCAAAACGACCGCGAGCAGCGCAGCCAGAAGGATCCAGACCGCCGTCATGCCGCCTTGCCCTTTTTTCCGATGTTCGCGAAGAACGGGAACGTGAGCGGCCAGACGATGCCCGCGAAGATGACGATCACAAAATACCGCACGAAGCTCTCCGCCTGCGAACCTGCAAACAGGGTGACGAGCAGAGGCTTGAGCCCCGCCTTGATCGCAACGATCAGTGCCAGCCCCAAAACCAGCTTCAAAACCTGTCCCCAGAACGGTGCATGCACGTCAAACCGGAGCTTCTTCTCATCGGCAAAATAGACGATCAGAAAGCCGAGCAGCGCGCCCATCATGGTGTACGCGTTTTTTAGGCCATGCGTGATGTTGGCAAGATCCTCGCTGCCCGCGGGCCAGTCGCACCGGGCCTGCGCCGAGGCGTAGAGCAGATACCCGCCGCAGAGCGCCGCCGCGCCGAGCAGGATCCACGGCGTGGCCTTTTTCGCGCGCTGCTCCGTCCGGAACGCGGGATAGAGCGCCGCGGCCAGCGCCAGCGCCAGCACGAACGACACGCCCACATCCAGCGGCGTGTGCACGCCCAGATACATCCGCGAGAACGGCACGAGCACCATCAGCACCGCGCACACGATCCGCACCCATTTCTCCTTCCGGCAGGCAAAGAGCGAGGCCGTCGTGCCGACGATGTTCTGCGTGTGGCCGGAGGGGAAGGAGTAGCCGGTCGCGTCCGCGCGGGCGGCCTCGACGATCTGAAACTCCGGGTCGAGCACCCATGGGCGCGGGATGCGGAAGGCAAGCTTCAGAAACTGGTTGCAGATCGTGCCGAACGCACCGACCAGAAACACATAATACCCCTGCCGCTTATCGATGCACCAGAACATCAGCAGCGCCGCCGCCATAAACGCCAGCTCCGAGCCGAAATACGTCAGGCCGGAGAAAAAACCGTCCAGCACGGCGGTCCGCCCGGCCGCGAGAAGACGCAGAAATCCCATTCCAGAACCTCCTGAGATCAAGATACAGATCCAGTATAGCACCAAATCCGCAATTTGCCAAGCCGGTTTGCCGGGCTTGCTTTTTCCGATAAATATAGTATTATGATATAAAATGTTGTGAAAGGTGAGTGCGCCATGTTTTCCAATGATGAACGCGTGATCTATGCCAAACGGCAGCTGGTCGAGGTCATCTGCCAGCTGCGCTTCCCGGAGATCCTGAAGATCGACGTCAGCGAGCCCGCGGACTTTCAGGAGCGGATCCGCCGCGACTATCCGCAGTATGAGAAGAAGATCGAGCAGCTGCCGCCGCAGATGGTGAACGGCAAGCCCGTACCGCAGGGGACGGTCAACAATTATCAGTTCGTCTCCGCCGAGGGCCAGTGGCGCGTGAGCCTGACCAAGGGATTTATCGCCCTTTCCACCTACGGCTATACCCGCTGGGAGGATTTTGCCCAGCGGCTCGACCGGCTGGCCGCCTTCATCGAGACCTATCATCCCTCGTGGTTCACGCGCGTGGGCCTGCGGTATGTCAATGCCTTCCGCCGGGAAGCGCTGGGGCTGGACGGGATGCTCTGGAAGGAGCTCATCACCCCCGGCTTCCTCGGCCTGATGGGCGAGGAGGACGCACAGGAGACGGCGTTTTTGAAGCACGAGCTCTCCGCCACCTTCCAGGTGCCGGGCGGGGCGAAGGCCAACGTCAAATCCGGCCCGGGCCTGCTGCGCAAGGTCAACAACCGCACCCGCGAGACGACCGAGGAAAAGGTCTTCATGCTGGACCTCGATCTGTTTATGGACAGCAAGATCGAGCTCGGGCAGGCCGCCCCGGCCCTCAACATCGTCCACGAAAACGCCGGGAGCCTTTTCCGCGCCGCCCTGACCGACACGCTCTCGGACGCCATGGAACCGCAGAAGGCCTGACCCGGCCGCACATGAAAGGAGCAGCACAATGACTGTCATTGATCGTTTTCTGAAACTGGTCTCCTACCCCACCACCTCGGATGAGAACTCGGAGACCTGCCCCTCGACGCCGCGGCAGCTGGCGCTGGCCGAGGAGCTGGTCCGGCAGATGCAGGACATGGGCATTTCCGACGCGCATGTCGACGCGGACGGCTACGTCTACGGCACGATCCCGGCCAACTGCGAAAAGGATATCCCTGTCTACGGCCTCATCGCCCACATGGATACCGCGCCGGACGCACCGGGCGAGAACATCCGTGCCCGCGTCACCGAAGCCTATGATGGCGGCGACGTGGTGCTGAACGAAGAAAAGCACATCGTGCTCTCTCCGGAGGAATATCCGCAGCTGAAAAACGCCGTCGGCAAGCGCCTGATCGTCACCGACGGCACGACGCTTCTCGGCGCGGACGACAAGGCCGGCGTGGCGGAGATTTTGTCCGCGGCCGAGCTGCTGCTCACGTCCGACCGGAAGCATGGCACCGTGAAGCTTGCCTTCACGCCCGATGAGGAGATCGGCCGCGGCGCGGACCGGTTCGACGTCGCGGGCTTCGGCGCGGATTACGCCTATACCGTCGACGGCGGAGCCATCGGCGAGCTGGAATACGAGAATTTCAACGCCGCGAGCGCGAAGATCGTCATCCGCGGCAAGTCCATCCACCCCGGCTCTGCCAAGGGGCAGATGGTCAACGCCGCGCTCGTCGCCATGGAGCTGCACGGGCTGCTGCCCGCGCTTGAAACGCCGTACTACACCGACGGCTACGAGGGCTTCTACCACCTGACCGATCTGCAGGGCGAAACGGAGCAGGCGGAGCTGCACTATATCATCCGCGACCATGACCGCGCGAAGTTTGAAGACCGCAAGGCCGTCATGCAGAAGGTCTGCGCCGAGATCGACCGCCGCTACGGCGCCGGGACCGTGGAACTCACGCTGCGCGACAGCTATTACAACATGAAAGAGAAGATCGAGCCCTGCATGTTCCTGATCGAAAACGCGAAACAGGCCATGGAGCAGCTCGGCATCGAGCCGAAGGTCGTCCCCATCCGCGGCGGTACAGACGGCGCGCGGCTCTCGTTCGAGGGGCTGCCGTGCCCGAACCTCTGCACGGGCGGCGAAAATTTCCACGGCCGGTTCGAATATATCCCGGCCGAGGATATGGAGCGCATCACGCAGCTTCTGGCCGTGATGCTCTGGAACCTGGCAGAATAAAAGGAGAAGCAAATGGAACGGCTGCACTATCTGGAGACCGGTTCGACCGATCCGGCCTACAATCTGGCGTTTGAAGAATACGTCCTGACCCACCGCATGGACGGCGACTATCTGATCCTCTGGCAGAACGACAATACCGTTGTCGTCGGCCAGAACCAGAATACCGCCGCGGAGATCAACCGCGCCTTTGTCGAGGCCCACGGCGTGCATGTCGTGCGGCGCACGACGGGCGGCGGCGCGGTGTATCACGATCTCGGCAATCTCAACTACTCGTTCATCACCGACGAGGAGGCGGGCAGCCTGCGGCTCGAGCGCTTTACCGCGCCGGTCGTGGACGCGCTGGCCTCGCTCGGACTGCAGGCGGAGGCTTCGGGCCGCAACGACATTCTGGTCGAGGGCCGGAAGGTCTCCGGTACGGCCCAGCGCGTGTACAAGACCCGCATCCTGCACCACGGGACGCTGCTGTTCGACTCCGACCCGGACATGGTGGCGGGCGCGCTGAACGTCGACCCGGAGAAATTCCGGTCCAAGGGCCGCAAATCCGTCCGCAGCCGCATCGGCAACATCCGCTCGTTTCTGAAGCAGGATATGACGCTGCAGGACTTCTGGGCGCACCTGCGCGTGAGTCTCGGCAAGACCGACGTTGCCCCGGAGCAGCTGACCGCGGAGGAGCTGGCGCAGGTGCAGCGGCTGAAGGAGGAGAAGTACGACACCTGGGAATGGACCTACGGCAGATCTCCCCGCTATAACTACACCGGCAAGCGCCGCTGGCCGGGCGGCAATCTGGAGGTCTATGCGGAGATCCACGAGGGCAAGGCCGAGCAGATCCGCTTCTACGGCGATTTCATGGCGGCCGCCAGCATGGACGCCGTGACCGCCGCGCTGACCGGCTGCCAGTTCCGCCCCGAGGCGTTCGGAAAGGTGCTGGACGGCTTTGACCTGCCCGTCTACTTTGGCGGCGTCACCAAGGATGAGATCCTGCAGACCATCTTCGATACACAGGCATAAACAGAAAAACCGAAGCAGGCAAGCCTGCTTCGGTTTTTTTTATGTGTTCTTACAGATGCAGCACGCGGTCGCGGATCTCCTGGGTGCGGCCCTGGTTCCAGTACTGGGTGCCGATGTAGCCGCAGGTACGGCGGGCGACGTTCATCTTGGACTGGTCGGTGTTGCCGCACTGCGGGCAGACCCAGATGAGCTTGCCGTCCTTGTCCTCCTTGATCTCAATCTCGCCGTCGTAGCCGCAGACCTGACAGTAGTCGGACTTCGTGTTCAGCTCGGCGTACATGATGTGGTCGTAGATGAACTTCATGACCTCCAGCACGGCGTCGAGGTTCTGCTGCATGTTCGGGACCTCGACATAGCTGATCGCGCCGCCGGGCGAGAGCGCCTGGAACTGCGACTCGAACGCCAGCTTGTCAAAGGCGTTGATCTGCTCCGTCACGTGGATGTGATAGGAGTTGGTGATATAGTTCTTGTCCGTGATGCCCGGGATGACGCCGAAGCGCTTCTGCAGGCACTTGGCGAATTTATACGTCGTGGACTCCAGCGGCGTGCCGTAGAGGGAGAAATCGATGTCGGTCTCGGCCTTCCACTTGGCACAGGCGTCGTTGAGATGGTGCATGATGTCGAGCGCGAAGGGCGTCGCGGCCGGGTCGGTGTGGGACTTGCCGGTCATGTACTTCACGCACTCATAGAGCCCCGCGTAGCCGAGCGAGATCGTCGAGTAGCCGCCGTAGAGCAGCTTGTCGATGGGCTCGCCCTTTTTGAGCCGGGCCAGCGCGCCATACTGCCAGAGGATCGGGGCCGCGTCGGAGAGCGTCCCCTTGAGCCGGTTGTGGCGGCACATGAGCGCGCGGTAGCACAGATCGAGCCGCTCGTCAAAAATACGCCAGAATTTATCCAGCCCGCCGCCGGAGGACAGCGCCACGTCGACCAGATTGATCGTCACGACGCCCTGGTTGAACCGGCCGTAGTACTTGGGCTTGCCCGGCTCGTAGTTGCCCGCGTTCGCCACGTTGTTCCAGCCATTGCCGGACCGGTCCGGCGTCAGGAAGCTGCGGCAGCCCATGCAGGTGTACACGTCGCCGTGGCCTGCGGTCTCGCCCTTGGAGAGCTTCAGCTCGCGCATCTTCTTCTCGGAGATATAGTCCGGCACCATGCGCTTGGCGGTGCAGCGGGCGGCGAGCTTCGTCAGCTCCCAGTAGGGGCTGTCTTCCGTGATGTTGTCCTTCTCGAGGACGTAGATGAGCTTCGGGAAGGCGGGTGTGATCCACACGCCCTTTTCGTTCTTGACGCCCTCGATGCGCTGGCGGAGCGTCTCTTCGATGATGATGGCCAGATCCTTGCGCTCCTGCTCGTTCCGGGCCTCGCCGAGGTACATGAAGACCGTGATGAACGGTGCCTGCCCGTTGGTGGTCATGAGCGTGACGACCTGATACTGGATGGTCTGCACGCCGCGGCGGATCTCGTCGCGCAGCCGGGTCTCGACGACCCTGGAGATCGTCTCCTCCGACGGCTGCACGCCGAAGGACTTGATCTCCTCCAGGACGGTCCGGCGGATCTTCTGCCGGGAGACGTCGACGAACGGCGCCAGGTGCGTCAGCGAAATGGACTGGCCGCCGTACTGGTTGGAGGCGATCTGCGCGATGATCTGCGTGGCGATGTTGCAGGCCGTGGAGAAGCTGTGCGGCTTTTCGATGAGCGTGCCGGAGATGACCGTGCCGTTCTGCAGCATATCCTCGAGATTGACCAGATCGCAGTTGTGCATGTGCTGGGCGAAGTAATCCGCGTCGTGGAAGTGGATGATGCCCTCGTTATGCGCCTCGACGATGTCCTGCGGCAGCAGCACGCGGGCCGTCAGATCCTTGGAGACCTCGCCCGCCATATAGTCGCGCTGGACGGCGTTGACGGTCGGGTTCTTGTTGGAGTTTTCCTGCTTGACCTCCTCGTTGTTCGACTCGATGAGGGACAGGATCTTCTCGTCCGTCGTGTTGGACTTGCGGACGAGCGTGCGGGTATAGCGGTAGGTGATATAGTTCTTGGCGACCTCAAACGCGCCGTGCGCCATGATCTGGTCCTCGACCAGGTCCTGGATCTCCTCGACGGACAGGGCGCGGTTCATGGACAGACAGCTGTTTTCCACACTCTCGGCGATGCGGCGGATCTGCATCGGCGTCATGCGCGCGTCCTCTGCGACGACGTTGTTGGCCTTGGTCACGGCCGCGATGATCTTGACCAGATCGAAGGTAGCCTCCGAGCCGTTTCGTTTGATGATCTTCATGGGCGGTTCCTCTCTTTCTATTTCTGCGCGCGTAAAAAAACGCGCGGGGACAGGTTTTGTTGCTTCCCGGTGCGGTGCAGTCATAACTATACCGGATATTGGGGCCGCTGTCAAGCATCTTGGACTATATTTTGTGGATATCGACGATAGAAAAAGCCGTGAAACACAATATCTTGTGTTTCACGGCATCTGCGTATATGAAGGATCAGATAGAAGCCCTGCAGTTACTGGTTTTCGCGGTAGCGCGCGAGGAACTGGCGCGTGCGCTCAGCCTGCGGGTTTTCGATGACGTCGTGCGCCGGGCCCTGCTCCACGATCACGCCGCCGTCCATGAAGATCACGCGGTCGGCCACGTCGCGGGCGAAGGCCATCTCATGCGTGACGATGATCATGGTCATGTGCTGCTCGGAAAGCGAGCGGATGACCTTCAGAACCTCGCCGGTCAGCTCCGGGTCGAGGGCGGAGGTCGGCTCGTCGAAGCAGAGGATGTCCGGCTGCAGCGCCAGCGCCCGCGCGATGGCCACGCGCTGCTGCTGGCCGCCGGAGAGCTGGTGCGGGTAGAGGTCCATTTTCTCCTTCAGCCCCACCTGCGTGAGCAGCTCCTCCGCGTGCGCGGCGATCTGTGCGTGGATCTGCTTTTTGCGGGCCTTGTAGTCCGGCTGCTCTTTGGCCAGCAGCTCGCTGGCAAGCATGACGTTCTGCCGGGCCGTGTATTGCGGGAACAGATTGAAATTCTGAAACACGAGGCCGAAATGCAGCCGCTTGCGGCGGATCTCGCTCTCTTTCTGCGTGTTGGGG
>OMAA01000976.1_pt1 | contig 11516 bp, 8 predicted proteins | sample 1674191 | NCBI WGS metagenome assembly OMAA01 (sample SAMEA103958152, study PRJEB25191) | human gut metagenome | biome: human-associated habitat [ENVO:00009003]; feature: intestine environment [ENVO:2100002]; material: feces | place: Germany | collected 2013/2015
GGTGGGGCGCAGCTCCACGTTGGCGATATCCTCTGCCACGTTGCGGCTCACGCCGCCGTGGACCTGCTCCATTCTGCCCGCGTTGCGCCCGCCGGGGATATAGGTGGAAAGCGGATATCCCTTGATGTCCACAAACACTGCGCCGATGACTACGATGCCCATAAATTTCTTGATTCCTTTCCGGATTTTACTTTGATATCTTCTATTATATAACAGCTCCTGACAAAAAGCCAATTTTTTCTCTCAAAGCCTACTCTGCCCTTGAAAAACTGTGGCAGAGCTGCCCCGAAGAAAGAGCCTCCGGCATCCACCGGTAATCGCTGCTCAGGCTCAGGATCACATCATACTTCACGCAGTCCGGCCGGGCAGGCGAGGCCAGCAAATAATCCGCCTGCACAGGGGCCGCAAGCGCAGCACTGCCGCTCAGGGTAACAAAGGTCTGCCCGGCGGCGTGGATGCGGGCCACACAGCCGTTCCGGGTGCGGAGCACCTCCACCTCTGCCGGGCCGCAGCGGATACGGCGGGTGGCATAAAGCGCCATCCGGTCAACGGCAATGCGCTGTTCTGCCCCCATCCGCTGGGCGCTCCGGGGCCTGAGCCGCAGGTCGATCAGGCACTCCACCGTGCGGATATTCCGGCGTTCCAGCGTGGTCTCCACGGCGCACCGGGTCACGTCGCCGCCGCGGAAGAGGATGACAGCACTCCCGTTCCGGCTGATGACCACCGCCGGGGCATTCCGGCTGCCCACCAGCTCCACCCGGACGACATCCCTGCTCAAGGCATTGCCGGTGAAAACGGCAAGCCCCGCCGTCAGCAGAAGGGCAGGCAGGGCCACCCGCAGGCGCACTCTGTTATGGAACGCCAGCCAGCAGAGCCCGGCCAGCAGCAGGCAGACCACAGCGGCATAGGCTGTTTCGAACCAGATCTGTGCCCCGGGCCAGCCGGACACCCAGAGCACCCAGCGGTCCAGCACCTCTGCCAGCGCTTCCGCGCAGCACGAGCACACTCGCTGGGCCGGGGCCAATGCAGGCACCAGCCCCAGCAGGGCCGCACCCAGACCGGTGAGCAGGACGGGTTCCACCAGCCAGAGCACTGCCGCGCCGGACACCAGCGCATACAGGCTGGTGCTCATCCCCCGCAGCACCAGCACCGGGAAGGTGGCCATGGAGGCGCAGGCCGAAATACAGACCGTTTCCCACAGACTTCCCGCAAGCCCAAGCGCTTTCCGCTTCCAGAACCGGAGGCGGGGGTGCTTTTTCTCTGCCCGCTGTTTTTCCCAGACTTCCTGACTGCGGCGCACCACGGCCCCACCGGCCAGGGTGCCCACCACCGCCGCAAAGGAGAGCTGAAAGCCCACGTCACAGACGGCGTAGCTGTTGCCCGCCGTCATCAGAACACCGGCCACGCCCAGCGAGGTCAGGGCATCCGGCGGGCCGTAGACCCAGACCCCCAGCGCACTGAGCCAGACGGCCCCCGCCGCGCGCAAAACAGAGGGCGTAAAGCCCGTCACGCCCACCAGCAGCAATGCCATCACAGCGCTGAACAGCGCCCTGACCCGGCGGCCGGTATAGCCGCGCAGTCGCTTTTTGCGGTTGGGCAGCAGCCTGCCCAGCACATCGCCGCACAGGATCGAAACGTGCATTCCGCTGACCACCAGCACATGGGAAAGCCCCGCGCCCCGGTAGGCCGTGCGCAGTTCCTTGGAGAGATGGGTGCGGTCGCCTGTAACCATGGCGGCCAGCACGCCCGCCGGGCCGGAGGCCATCCCCTGCCGCAGGGCGGCGCTCAGCCGCTTCTGGAGCCGGGCCGTCCGGGCACGGAAGGAGGTGCTCTGCCCCAGCAGCGCAAAGCCTTTCTCATACACAGCGTTCAGGGCAATGCCATCGGCCAGGGCATTCAGGCGGGCGGTGTCATCGGGTGTTTCCAGCGCAAAGCGGCCCTTGACCCGGTCGCCGGGGCTGCAGGCGGGCAGGCTGGCGCACTCCACCCGGAAGGAGGCCGCCTCCCGGTCCACCGTTTCCACCCGCAGGACCGCCCGCACCCTGCCGGGGGAATAGGAAGAGGTTGTGTTCTCCACCTCTGCCTCCAGCAGGACACTGCGGCCATCGTAAGCGTTCTGGAGCTTTTCCCATTTTGCCTGCGTGGAACCGGTCAGCACAAGGCCCAGCACTGCCCCCAGGATCAGGCAGATGCCATAGCCCCAGGCCGGACTTTTGCGCAAACGGCCCGCCAGCGCCCACAGCAGACCGGCAATAAAAAATGCCGCAAACGGCACAAAACGTCCCGTTTGCGGCAAAAAGGCGCACACTAACTCCAGCCCCAGCGTTCCTGCGCAGAAAACACAGAGCGGGCGGCGCATCTTACTTAGTGGAGGAACAGGGGCAGCGGCTCAAGGAAGATGATATCCTTGCGCTCGGCTGCATCGCCCTCGGCCAGAACAGCGGCCTGGCCCACGATGGTGCACTGGGTCTGCTCTGCCAGTGCGTCCAGCGCCTTCAGGGAGCCGCCGGTGGAGATGACATCATCCACCACAAGCACACGCTTGCCGCTCATCTTGTCCAGCTCCTTGCGGTCGATGACCAGCTTCTGCTTGCCTGCGGTGGTGATGGACTGATCCTCCACCACGACAGGGTCGGCCATATAGAGCTTTTCGCCCTTGCGTGCGCAGATGTAGGGCTTGCCGCTCTGGCGGCTCATCTCGTGTGCCAGAGGGATGCCCTTGGCCTCAGCGGTCAGCAGGATATCAAACTCGGGGCACTTTTTCAGCAGCTCGGTGGCAGCAGCCACGGTCAGCTCTGCATCGCCCAGCATGATGAAGGCCGCAATGTCCATGTGGTCGTTCACCTTGCAGATGGTCAGTTCACGGGTCAGGCCCGCAACATTCAGGGTATAGGTCTTTGCCATAACAATTCCCTTCCTTTTGTTCGATCCGTTATTTTTATGTGCGGCTCAGACAGGCAGCTTCTCGCCGCCCAGCACATGGAAATGCAGGTGCTTCACGGTCTGGCCGGCATCCTCGCCGACATTGGAGATCACGCGGTAGCCGTTGTCCAGGCCAACCTCTTTGGCCAGCTTGGCGATCACGGCAAAGATATGGCCCAGCAGGGCACCGTCCTCCTCAGTCAGGGCAGCGGCACTCTGGATGTGCTTTTTGGGCACAACAAGAAAGTGCACCTTGGCCTGCGGGTTGATATCGTAAAACGCCACGACCTGATCGTCCTCATACAGCTTTTTAGAGGGGATCTTGCCCTCGGCGATCATGCAAAACAGACAATCTTCCATGGGAATTGCTCCTTTCACTCAGCCCAGCTGCTTCTCAACGATGCCCTTGACAGCGGCCAGAGCCTCGTCGATCTTGGTCTCGTCCTTCAGGCCGGCCATTGCAAAGTCGGGCTTGCCGCCGCCCTTGCCGCCTGCAATGGCGCTGATCTCCTTGACCAGCACGCCAGCCTTGAGGCCCTTTTCCTGTGCCAGCTTGTTCACGGTGACAGCCATGGTGATCTTATCCTCAGCCTTGCCCACCAGAACAGCCACCACGGGGTTCACGGCCTTGTCGCGGATGCTGTCGCACATACCGCGCAGGGTGTCGCCAGTAGTACCGGTAAAGTATGCGGAGGCGATTTTCACGCCGTCTGCCTCCTCGGCATTGTCGAACAGGCTGTCCACCTTGGAGGCGGCGATCTTGGCCTTCATCTCCTCCAGCTCGCGGCTCATGGCCTTGTTCTCGGCCATGACGGCCTCGGCACGGATGGGCAGAGAGGTGATGTTGTTGGCCTTCAGGGTGTTGGCCACATCATGCAGCATGGCCTCCTGCAGGTTTGCACGGATCAGCAGGTTGCGGCCGGTAACAGCCTCGATGCGGCGGATGCCTGCAGCCACAGAGCTCTCGCTGACGATCTTGAAGCCGCCGATCTGGGCGGTGTTCTTGACATGGGTGCCGCCGCAGAACTCGGTAGACCAGCCCTCGATATCCACCACGCGGACCACCTTGCCGTACTTTTCGCCAAACAGAGCCATTGCGCCCAGCTTCTTGGCCTCCTCGATGGGCATCTCCTTGACGGTGACGTTCATCGACTCGTAGATCTTATCGTTGACGATCTTCTGCACCCGGGCCAGCTCCTCAGGCGTGACGGCGCTGAAGTGGGTGAAGTCGAAGTGGGTGATCTCCGCATCCTGATAGGAGCCTGCCTGATGGACATGGTCACCCAGCACTTCACGCAGGGCAGCCTGCAGCAGATGGGTTGCGGTGTGGTTGCGGCAGACGGACATCCGGTATTCCTTGTCCACCTGAGCGTTCAGGTGGTCACCCACCTTGACGATGCCGCTCTCCAGCACGCAGGTGTGGACGTAGTAGCCCTTGGGGGTCTTTTTCACGTCCAGCACACGCAGGCTGCACTCGGGGCCGGTCAGCAGGCCGTTGTCCGCCACCTGACCGCCCATCTCAGCGTAGAACGGGGTCTTGTCCAGAACCACCAGCACGCCGTCCTTTGCCTCCTCATCGGTGGCAATGGCATCGGTCAGGGTCTCCTCGTCGCTCAGGGCAACCACAACGCCGGTGTCGTTCAGGGTCTCATAGCCGGTAAAGACAGTGGGCTCAACGGTCAGGCCGCCGAACAGGTCCTCGCTCCAGCCGGAGATGTTCTTCTTCAGGCGCTCGGCACGGGCGCGCTCCTTCTGCTTCTTCATCTCAGCATGGAAGCCGTCCTCATCGATCTCAATGCCCTGCTCGGCAGCGATCTCCTTGGTCAGATCGAGGGGGAAGCCGAAGGTATCGTTCAGCTTGAACACGTCCAGACCCTTGAGCAGGTGCTGGTGTGCCTTTTCCAGGCCGTCGATCATGTTGTTCAGGATGTTCATACCGGCATCGATGGTGCGGGCAAAGTTTGCCTCCTCGGTGCCGATGACCTTCTTGATATAGGCATCGTGCTCACGCAGCTCTGGATAAGCGCTCTCGCTGGACTGGATCACAGTCTCCACCAGTTCCACCAGGAAGGGGCGGGAGATGCCCAGCATCCGGCCATGGCGGGCAGCGCGGCGGAGCAGGCGGCGCAGAACGTAGCCGCGGCCCTCGTTGGAGGGCAGGATGCCGTCAGACACCATGAAGGTGCAGCTGCGGATGTGGTCAGTGATGACACGGATGGAGATGTCATCCTTGGCGTTCTCACCGTAGGTCTTACCGGCAATGTGCTCCACATGGTGCAGCACGCTCTGAACGGTATCCACCTCAAACAGGTTGCCCACGCCCTGCATCACGCAGGCCAGACGCTCCAGGCCCATGCCGGTATCGATGTTGGGACGTGCCAGACGCTCGTAGTGGCCCTTGCCGTCGGCATCGAACTGGCTGAACACCAGGTTCCAGATCTCCATATAGCGGTCGCAGTCACAGCCCACGCCGCAGGTCGGCTTGCCGCAGCCGTACTCGGGGCCGCGGTCATAGTAGATCTCGGAGCAGGGGCCGCAGGGACCGGAGCCGTGCTCCCAGAAGTTGTCCTCCTTGCCGAAGCGGACGACGCGCTCGGGCGGGATGCCGACCTTCTCGATCCAGATCTGGGCCGCCTCGTCGTCCTCCTCATAGACCGAAATCCACAGCTTGTCCGCCGGGATTTCCAGCACCTTCGTCAAAAATTCCCACGCCCAGGCGGTGGCCTCTACCTTAAAGTAGTCGCCGAAGGAAAAGTTGCCCAGCATCTCAAAGTAGGTGCCGTGGCGGTCGTCGTGTCCAACGCTGTCGATGTCCGGGGTGCGGATGCACTTCTGGCAGGTGGTGACGCGGTGGTTGGGCGGGGTCTCCAGACCCAGGAAGTATTTTTTCAGCGGCGCCATGCCAGAGTTGATGAGCAGCAGGCTCTTGTCGTTTTTTGGCACCAGCGAAGCGCTTGGCATGCGGGTGTGGCCCTTGCTCTCAAAGAAGGAAAGGAACTGCTCGCGCAGATCGTTGAGTCCTGTCCATTTCATCGGGTATCATTCTCCTTTTCATTGACGATGGATAATCTGTTCGGGAAAAGCAGCCGGGTCAAAGCGGGGACTTTTGAAAAACAAAAAAGCCCCCGTCCCGATTGGGACGAGGGCTAAAAAACTCCCGTGGTACCACCCAAATTGCAGGGCACAGCTGCCCTGCCGCTTTGACTTCCTTTAACGCCGGAAATGCGTGCGGCTCCTCACCGCCGGCTCCAAGACGGCTCTCCTGATCCCTTTGCGGCGGAACTTTTCAGCCAAGGGGTTCCTCTCTGTGGGTGCTGCGGGTGTCAGGATTGATCTTTTCCCTGCCTTTACGCTTCAAATTATAGCCTCCCCGCCCCCGATTGTCAAGCCCCGCGTTCGCTTAAGCAGGGTCATTTTGTCCCGTCGCCTCATAAAACCATTCCAGCAGCGCAAAGCGCGGCTCATACTGCGGGCGGGCGGTGAGGACCCGCAGCTCCTGGGTGGTGAATCCGAGGTCCCCCAGCCCCTCCTCGAAGGCCACCGGCAGGCACATCTGCGGGAACAGCACGCACCACCAGTTGTGCCCCCTGCCCTCCCCAATCACAAAGCGCACCGCGCGGTACTCCCCCGCCGGCATGGTGAAGCCCTCATACTCCCGCGTGTCAAAGTACATGGTGGTGATGCAGGCGGTGACGGCGTCGTCGCTGCCGTTTCGCGCAAGCTCCTCCTGCGCGGCGTCCAGCAGCGCGGGCAGCATCCGCTGTACCTGGGCTTGCAGGCTGTCGATGTCCGCGCAGCCGTCCCCCAATCCCAGCTCGCGCGCTGTCTGAAGCACCCGATCGCGCACCTTGAGCTTGAGCGCCTGGTCCTCCTCACTGTCCGAGCTTGCCAGGATGTGCAGCCGGAGCACCCCGTCATACAGCTGCCCGCACCCCCGCGCAAAGGTCAGGGTGTCGCCTAAGGAAAAGGCAGTCAGCCCCGCCAGCGCCAGCGCGCACACCAAAGCGCCAAAATTGCGGTGCCAGAATTGCTGCAGCCGGGCCAGCGCCCGTCCCTGATCGAATGGTAAAGATGGATTTTTCATCGTTGTTCCCTCCGCTGTCGGTTTTGATGCCTTTAAGGTTGCCAAAATTTTCCGACTCTATGCGCCAAAGCTGGAAGAAATTGCAAAAAAGAAAGGCCACCCTGCAAAAAAGGCAGGACAAGTTCACACAAGACTGGTATAATATGATATAATACCCTTGTATCCTGATTGAAAAAAATGCGCCGTCCCGCGCAAGCACGTTGGGGCGGATGCGGACGATCGTTTTGTAACCCGGAGGAGTGAATCTGCATGTATATGAACCTGTTTGACAGCCATGTCCACTCGGACAATTCCCACGATGGGGAACACTCCATCACCTTTCTGTGCGAAAACGCCGTGCAGAAAAACCTGATGGGCCTGTGCATCACCGACCACTACGAGCTGGATTTAAACACCGAGCAGGCCGACCTGTGCCTGCGCAATTCCTTCATCGAGACCGGCAAAGCCCGGCAGGCCTTCGACTACCGGCTGCTGGTGATGAACGGCATCGAGATGGGGCAGGCCACCCACAACCTGGATAAGGCCGAGGAGGTGCTGCGCAAGTACCGCTTCGACTTTGTGCTCGGCTCGCTGCACGCCATCCGCGGGATGGACGACTTTGCCTACGTCGATTTTTCGGGGCTCAACGCCGAGGTCATCCTCGAGCGGTACTTTGACGAGCTGCTGGAGCTGTGCCAGTGGGGCGGCTTTGACTCGCTGGCGCACATGACCTACCCGCTGCGGTACATCGTCGGCAAATATCAGCAGCCGGTGGAGATGAGCCGCTACAGCGAAGTCATCCGCGAGATCCTCTCCACCCTGGCCCAGAAGCATCTGGGGCTGGAGATCAACACCGCCGGCCTGCGCCGGGAGATCGGCCAGACCTCCCCGACGCTGGAATATGTCAAGCTCTTCCGCGAGCTGGGCGGAGAAATCCTGACCTTCGGCTCGGACGCGCACTGCGCGCAGGATCTGGGCGCAGGGTTGGAGACCGCCATCGACATGGCCAAGGAGGCCGGCTTCTCCTACTTTGCCTTTTACAAAAAGCATGAACCGCGCATGCTGCGCTTACTGTAACAAAATTATCCAATCTGTTTGGAGGCTTATTGATGCAAACCCATTTGACAGCACCTTCCTACCCCAATGTCGCCATGGTGCAGGCGGACGACTACTCTCAGCAAACCATCGAGCGGGCGGTTCGGCGCGTCTTCGCCGAGCTGGAAATTTCCCCGGAGCTGTTCCGGGACAAAAATGTCCTGGTCAAGCCCAACCTGCTGATGCGCCGACGCCCCGAGGAGGCCACCACCACCCACCCGCAGGTGATGCGGGCAGTCATCCTCCGCCTGCAGGAGATGGGGGCAAAGCAGGTCGTCATCGCCGACTCCCCCGGCGGGCTGTACACCCCCGCGCAGCTGCGCTCGATCTACAGCGCCTGCGGGATGCAGCAGGTGGCCGAGGAGACCGGCGCCCTGCTCAATCTGGAAACGGGCAGCGCCCACGTCCCCGCCCGCGACCCGAAAATGTGCACGGAATTTAATCTGATTGACCCGGTGCGGCAGGCGGACGTCATCGTCTCGGTGGGCAAGCTGAAAACCCACTGCATGACCGGGCTCTCGGGCGGTGTGAAAAATCTGTTTGGGTGCATCCCCGGCCTGCAAAAGCCGCAGCTGCACTACCGATACCAGAACCGCGACGACTTCTGCTCGATGCTGGTGGACCTGGCGCAGACGGTGGCGCCGGTGCTGACCGTGATGGACGCGGTGGAATCGATGGAGGGCGACGGGCCCTCCGGCGGCACCATCCGGCACACCGGCTGCCTGATCGCCTGCACCGACCCGTTCTGTCTGGACCTGTTTTTGTGCGACCTGATTGCCATGAAGCACAGCCAGGTCCCCACCGTCCAGCAGAGCATCGCCCGGGGACTGTGCCCCTCCCTTGCTGAGGAGCTGGTGCTGATTAACCCCGACAGCCTGCCCACCCGCATCCCGGACTTCCGGCACCCGCAGTCCAAGACGGTGGATTTTTCCGGCAACGTGCCCGGCTTTCTGCGGCCGCTGGTCCGTCAGGCTGCGCGCGCGCTTTCCCCCAAGCCGGTGGTGGACCCACAGCAGTGCATCGGCTGCGGCCGGTGCTCCGAGAGCTGCCCGTCCCAGGTCATCCGCATCGAGCAGGGCAAGGCCCGCATCCGCTACAAGCACTGCATCCGCTGCTACTGCTGCCACGAGATGTGCCCGGTGAAGGCCATCCACATCCGCGGCCGGGTTTAAAAGGAGGGATTTGATGAACCGCATCCAGATCGACGCCCCCAGCAAGGTCAACCTCTCGCTGGACATTGTGGGGAAACTGCCAAACGGCTACCATGAGATGGACATGGTGATGCAGACGGTCAGCCTGTGCGACACCATTTTCCTCCAGCTGCAGTCGGGCAGCGGCCAGATTCAGATGAGCTGCCGCTTTGAGCCGGATAATGGTAACGCTCTCTCCTGCGGAGAGGACAACATCGCCGTCCGCTGCGCCCGCGCCTTCTTCCGGGAGAGCGGCTGTTCGCTTCAGAGGCACGACCTTTCCATCCAGCTTGTCAAGCGCATCCCGATGATGGCGGGGCTGGGGGGCGGCAGCGCCGACGGGGCCGCCGTGCTGAGCGGACTCAACCTGCTGACCGGCACAAACCTGCCGCTCGAGCAGCTTGAAAAAATCGCGTTGCCCTGCGGGGCGGACATCCCCTTCTGCCTGCGGGGCGGCACGCTGCGCGCCCGAGGGATTGGGGAGCAGTTTTCCCCGCTGCCGCCGATGCCGGACTGCCCCATCCTTATCATCAAGCCCCGCTTTGGCATCAGCACCGGCGCGGCCTTTGCCCGCTGCGACAGCCAGCCCTACCGCCACGCCGAGGTAGAGAAAATGATACAGGCCCTGCAAACAGGAAGCGTCGCGCAAATTGCCGGCGCGCTGCAAAATGTCTTTGAGGAGCTTTGCTCCGAGGAGGAGGGCCGGCAGCTTGCCGCGGCGCGGGAGCTGCTGCAGCAGCATCGGGCCGCAGGCGTCCTGCTCTCGGGCAGCGGCAGCGCACTGTTTGGCCTGTTTGAGGAGGAGGATACCGCCCGCACCGCCCTGCACGCCCTGCAAAACCACCCGTCGCTGGAAGGCGCTTTTCTGTGCCGTCCGGTGGCGCAGGGGGCTTACCGTTCTGCGGGGCAGGTATGACATTCGTTTTCATCCACTAGATCAGGAGGCGGCAGTATGTTCCCGACTGTCAAATGGCTGTTTTTCGACGTTGGTTCCACCCTGGTGGACGAACAGCTTTGCTATGCGCTTCGGCTGCAGGAAATCGCCTCTTTGGCCAATCTTCCGTATGAACTGATTTGGGAGACCGCCATGCAGTTTTACCAGCAAAATCAAAAGGGAGACGCGCGGGCCGCGGAGCGATTCGGCGTCAAAATGCCTGCCTGGCACACGGAAATGGAGCGGCTGTACCCTGACGCCCGACCGTGCTTAAACAAGCTGCATCAGCGATATGCGCTTGGAATCATCGCCAATCAGCCGCCGGGGATCCGCGAACGGCTGCACCGCCACGGCATTCTGCAATTCTTTGACCTGATCGTTGCTTCCGCGGAAGAAGGTCTGTCCAAACCGAACCGGCGCATCTTCGAGACCGCGCTGCAGAAAAGCGGCTGTGCCTCCGATCAGGCTGTGATGATTGGGGACCGGATCGACAACGACATCCTTCCTGCCAGACAGCTGGGGATGCGCACCGTCTGGGTCCGGCAGGGCTTTGGGCAATATTGGAAAATCACAAACGAAGCGGAAAAGCCCGACTATCAGGTGGACAACCTAGCCGAGCTTTGCAAGCTCTTTTTATAAATGCAATCTGACAACGCATCAACTTTTCTTCAAAACCAAAAACGAAAGGGTGTTGTATATGAACTTTTGTATTCGACTCTCCTGCTGTGTCAACCGCGTCATCAGCGGCAACCCGCAGTTCTGCTCCGAGTCGGTCACCGACCTGCTGGAGGAGAGCGGACAGCAATCCGCCGACATCTCCCTGTTCCCCCGCCTGGCGCTCTGCCCGCCCTCCTCGGACGCGCTGCTGCTCAATCCTGCGGTCTGCGCCCAGTGTGAGGACGCGCTCGACCAGGTGCGGGTGGCCTCCGCCAAAAACGAAAGCTGCATCATCATCGGCCTTGTCAAGCGCTTTGGCGGCAAGCCGGTGGACGTCATCGCGGTGCTGCAAAACGGCGAGGTCGCCGCTTATCTGCCCGCCGCCGGCTATGGACGGCTGCAGTCGGCCGACCCGGTGACGGGGTACTACCGCGAGCAGGAGCGCCCCGGCTCCCCCCTGCGCGGCTGGGACACCCTGTTTGGCTGTGGGGAGCTGCGCTTCTGCGTCTGCCCCTGCCCAGTAAGCGACCTGCCGCTGCACCTGCCGCGCCTTGTGAGGACCGGCTGTCAGGCGGTGCTGGTCCCCTGCTATGAGCCCGCTACGGCTGAGAGCGCTGAGAAGGAGCTGCGGCTGGTTCGCGCCCTCTCTGAGAGC
>OMAA01000978.1_pt1 | contig 11504 bp, 7 predicted proteins | sample 1674191 | NCBI WGS metagenome assembly OMAA01 (sample SAMEA103958152, study PRJEB25191) | human gut metagenome | biome: human-associated habitat [ENVO:00009003]; feature: intestine environment [ENVO:2100002]; material: feces | place: Germany | collected 2013/2015
GCCACCGCCTCCAACACCAATCACCTTAATGATTTTGGGAGTATCCGTAGGATAATTAAAATTTAATATTGTATCGTCCATTGTCTTCCGGTTTTATTACATTCGTAGATCACGTTATTTACTCTCGTTATCATCGTCATCGAAGAGGGTTTTACCAAAGGTATCGATTCCTTTTGTCAACCGCCCGAACAAGCCGGGACCTTTTTTCTTCTCTTTCTTCGGCTTCTCCTTGACGGGTTCCGGAGTCGGTTCCACTGTCGGTTCAGGCTCAACCACCGGCTCAATCTTAGGCTCCGGTTTAGGAGGAATATATAACGCGCAATTCTTAGTTCCTTTCGCCAAGAGGCCGACGGCTACCGCATATTCGGGATTGCTGGCAACCACTAAATCACCACTAGCGACAATCCCCTTGCGAACCGCTGAATAGCGAACCTCCATCTTCAAGCGTTCGCTCATAACAGCCGGTAAATTCTTCAAAGCGGCGCCTCCACCCGTAATCACGATGCCAGCACCGAGAACGCTCATCAAGCCTGTAGCCTCCAGACGAGCATATACATTCTCTAAGATCTCATCCATACGGGCCTCGATCACACCGTTCAACTCGGCCAGCTTAATCTCACGCAAGCCCATTCCATCCGCTAAACTCACTTGGATGGTCATATCATTATCCCGGTCCGCTTTCGCGCTACCATAAGTGATCTTCAAGCGTTCCGCCTCAGACTCTACAACCCTGAGATTGGTTATATCTTTTGTTATCAAATTACCTCCAAAGGGAACAACGGAAAGGCTGGCCAACTTACCACCCTTATAGACAGTTATCGTCGTCACGCCGGCACCGAAGCCGATCAAGGCGCAACCCAAGTCCTTCTCATTGTCGCTCAAGACCACATCACCCAACGCTAGGGGCGACACGAGAATACCCGCGATCTCGATCTTCGCTTGTTCCGAGATGCTATTGATAATATTTAATTTCAAGGAAGGACGTCCAACAATCAACTTGTAACGAGCCTCGATACGGCTACAAGGCACGCCCACCGGGTTGGACTCTGGTTTATCATCTAAAAAATAGGAAGGAGAAACCACATCAAGAACGGTCAACATATCCGGACGATAATCCTTACACTCTTGATAAAGAGAGTCTATGATCTCCTCCGTGACCACTCCTTCCGTTCCCAACACCTTGCAAACCGTATGCTCGATAGAACGGAGTGACTGGCCACCCAGTCCCACATATACCTGCCCGATCTTGGCCCCCCCCAGTTTATTCTCCAACTTGAGGATCAAGCGTCTTATCTTACTCGCCGTCTCCTTCACGTTATATACACATCCTCTTCGTATGCAGGTGCCGGAGTTCTCAACTTCGTAGGCGATGATTGAAAGAGCGCCCGTCGCATTCTTAGTCCCCACCATTCCTACCATATGGGAGGTACCTAGGTCAATAGCTGCTATAAAGTCTGTGTATGCCATATCATCTATTTTTTAGTACAAACAATCTGATTCTTATATTTTAAATTAATCATACTGTACTTTTCCCAACCCACTTTAGGGATCGCTTGTTCATAGAAAAGCTTTAAATTCGCAAGCTTTTCTTCGAATTCATCCAAAGTACCCAACATGATCCGGTGGTTACCCACTCTTGGAATAAGTTCTATATCATTATCCGGATAGACATAGATTTGTTCAATCTGGTCATTCCAGAACTCATTCTCTTGCAAAAATAACGCAAGCTCTTTTTCCACATATCCACTCACAATTGGCACATGCGCAGCATACCGACGACTGATCGGCATGGTGGTTCCCAGATTATCCACGTAATAACTACCTCTTACGCCCATAATCCGGAGGATAGGCATCTTTTGCATGACCTCTAGTTTGATAATCCCCGAAGGAGTCTTATACGCCTCCACTTGGGCGATCATCTCATTCTTAAGCAATTCCGTCTCTATCCGATCCGTATTCACGTCGGCCATTGGCCGCTTGATCGGATCTAGCCCGGCTTTCTTCAGTATAGACACAAGGTCACTCTCGCTCACGAAGTGTTTATCCAGACTGTCTTTCACCACGACTTGCAGATCTTGGCAAATAGAGTCTTGACGTATTTCCCGAAAGAAAAACGACACAAACACGATGTAACAGAACAACAACGTGGCTACTACTATGGAAATTATTCGGATCACGGTTTCCTTATTTGTTTACATAAAATCTCTTTTACAGGCTCCACCAAACGGTCGATATTGCCGGCGCCTACCATTAATACTACCTCATATTTCCCGGCGGCAACCACGTCCAAAAGCTCTTCCTTCTTACACAGCGTCTTGGAAGGGATCGTCACCTTATCAAAAATGATCCGAGAGCTCACCCCCGGAATCGGTTCCTCACGAGCCGGATAGATATCCAGCAAGATCAACTCATCCAATAAAGAGAGACTCGCAGCGAAATCTCCAGCGAAATCTCGGGTACGGGTATATAGATGCGGCTGGAAAATACCTGTCACCTTACGACCCGCATATAATTCCTTCACCGACAAGATACTCTGTCGCAATTCGGCCGGATGATGGGCATAATCATCGATCAATACCACTTGATCAGTCTTCAAATGGAAATCGAAACGGCGGCGAGGTCCGGCAAATGTAGCCATACCCTTTTTCAAATCCTCAGGTTTCACTCCGTTCAACCAAGCGATCGCCATAGCCGCTACCCCGTTCTCTATATTAACCTTTACGGGAACACCTAATTCCACATCAGGAATACGGATTTCCGGACCAACGAAGTCAAAGGTAATATTTCCGTCGCAAATACGAATATTTTCAGCGTAAAAGTCCGCTATTTCCGTAACGGAATAGGTATATTTCTTGACACCCTCCTGTAAACGGGGCGTTACGTTGATTCCTTTCTTGATCAGTAGACAACCATCGGGACGAATTAAGGAGGTAAATTTCTCAAAACTCTCCCGGTAAGCCTCCGCCGTACCGTAAATATCCAGATGATCCGGATCCGCGGAAGTAATCACTGCCATATAAGGAGTAAGCCAATGGAAAGAACGATCGAACTCATCCGCCTCGATCACGGTAAAGTCGCTCGTATCCGACAACATCAAATTACTCTCGTAGTTCTTTAGGATTCCTCCGAGGAAAGCATTGCAATCCACCGGCGATTGTTTCAGCAAATGAGCTAGCATAGAAGAGGTCGTTGTCTTGCCGTGCGTGCCCGCCACGCATAAACCCCGGCTGCTTTTCGTGATCTCTCCCAAGACACGTGCCCGCTTCATCACCTCAAAACCGTGCGCCCGGAAATAGGTCAATTCCGTATGCGACTCCGGGACCGCCGGCGTATAAACCACCAGCGTATCATCGGGCGACTTGAACGCCTCCCCGATCAAAGCTACATTATCCTCATAGTGAATATCGGCTCCCTCCTTTTTCAACTCCTCGGTTAAATCGGAAGGGGTCTTATCGTATCCGCCCACTCGTTTTCCCTTAGCGAGGAAATAACGGATCAAGGCACTCATTCCAATGCCCCCGGCACCTACGAAATACACCGCTGTCACTTTATTTATATCCATATTCCTTATTTCTTATCTATAATCTTAACAATCTCATCCACGATACGGTCCGCGCTATGGCGTTGCGCCAAGGTCTCGATATTACGGCTCAACGTACACAAACGTTCATCGTCATGAACTATCTTCAAGGCAGTAGGCACCAAATCCTTTTCCGCATCTTTATCGGCGATCATAACGGCGGCATCCTTATGGACCAAGGCCAAGGCATTCTTGGTCTGATGATCTTCCGCCACATTCGGCGAAGGCACCAAGACCACCGGTTTTCCTAATAAGCAAAGTTCCGAGATAGAACTAGCCCCCGCACGGGATATCACCAAATCGGCCGCTGAATAAGCATAATCCATACGGGTAATAAAGTCTGAGCACCAAACCGGCATTCCCCGGTACGCCTTCAAATGCTTGGAAGCGTCGCTGTAATAATACCTACCGGTTTGCCAAATAACCTGTACATCCGAGGCGAAGAACTTATCCAGATCCCCTTGAATACTCCGGTTAATCGTCCGTGCGCCAAGGCTACCACCTACCACAAGGATCGTTTTTTTCTCCGGAGAAAGCCCGAAGAACGCCAACGCCTCCTCTTTCTTACTCAGCGCCTCTTCCAAATCCTGTCGCACCGGATTTCCCGTAATCACGATCTTATCCGCCGGAAAGAACTTCTCCATGCCCTCGTAAGCGACACAAATCTTGCTCGCTTTCTTCGCCAACAACTTATTGGTCACACCGGCATACGAGTTTTGCTCCTGTATCAATGCGGGAACACCTTGCGAAGCCGCCATCCATAAAGTCGGTCCACTGGCATAACCGCCCACGCCGACCGCTATATCTGGCTTGAACTCACGGATCGTCTTCCTCGCCAAGCGCAAGCTTTTCGCTAAACGAACCATGACCTTCACGTTGTTCATCAAGTGGGCACGATCAAACCCACTCACCGGTAAACCTACGATTTTATAACCGGCTGCCGGAACCTTATCCATTTCCATGCGGTCTTCCGCCCCCACAAATAAGATTTCCGCATCCGGAAAACGTTTCTTGAAAGTATTAGCGATAGATATGGCCGGGAAGATATGGCCTCCCGTACCACCACCACTTATTATGATCCGGTACTTTCTCATACTTTTGACTCTACAGTTATCGTTTCGACAGCCGATAGCGGATTATCTTCTCTCTCTCCCTCGACCGCCTGATTTATTGTCTCTCCGGATGGCTCGTCGGAAGGATTCTCTGGATTCTCCGTATCCTCCTCTTCCTCATCCTCATTTCCGATATTGGCTCCAAAACGACTTACGCTCAATATGATCCCGAAATAGATACAAGAAATAAGCGTAGACGTACCACCCCGGCTCACCAACGGCATCGGTTGCCCGGTAACGGGCACTAAATTCACAGCTACCGCCATATTCGCCAAAGCTTGGACTACCACCAGCAACCCACATCCCAACACTAGGAATTTCGGGAATGATTTATCACATTTCCGGGCGATCATCCCAACCCGCACTAGCAACATTATATAAAGCAACAGTACAAAGATTCCCCCAACGATACCCAGTTCCTCTATGATAATCGCATAGATAAAATCTGAATACGCCTGTGGCAGGAAGTCACGCTGTTGGCCATGTCCGGGCATCTGCCCAAATACGCCTCCCCGGGCAATAGCTATCTTCGCATGGGTTACCTGATAATTATCATCGGTTATCTTATACGTACCACTCTCATCCAAATTATCCTTATGCCCGTCGAAGAAACGCTCCAAACGCCCCTGCCAAGTAACGAATCGATCCGGCAAATACTGGGTAATAGCGGCCGGCGTAAACTTAAGCAACGCCAAGAACAATACCAACGCCAACATCAAGATACCCGCCAGCTTCGCCAACTTACCAAATGGCAACTGACCGATAAACATCATCAGGAAACAAACCCCGAATAGCATAAACGCCGTAGAAAAGTTCTCCGGCAGAATCAAGACACAGGTCAGTCCTACCCCAATCAGTATATACTTAAAAATCTGGTTCTCCGTTAATTTCCCCCGTTTGCTGAGCAAGAAAGCGACAAACACGACACAAGCCAGCTTCCCAAACTCCGAAGGCTGGAACTGTATCCCCATGATTTCCAGCCATCGATGCGCATCATTAGCGTCCACGCCGATAAAGGGCGTCACGATCAACATCAACATCGAGACCGGCAATAATATAATAAACGCAGAAAAGAAGCGACACGGTATATTATGCAACAGCAATACCATGACGAAACCTCCCAATAAAAAGGTGGCGTGCCGTACGATAGGCGCCCAGTGATTCGCGTTCTTATAAGCGATCGTACTGGTCGCACTGAACACCTCCACCACCGATATAAGACACAGGAACATGAAGATGATCCATATCACCCGGTCGCCCTTAAACAGTTTACTCGCCAGATCCATTTTATCCTTTATTACAAATTACGTACGCAAGCCTTGAACTGATCGCCCCGATCCTCATAGCTCTTGAACAGGTCGAAGCTGGCGCAACAAGGAGAGAGCAATACCGTATCTCCCTTATGAGCCATCTTATAAGCTTTCGCCACAGCCTCTTCCATCGAGCGGGCGTCTTCTATATTCGCCACTTTCCCGTCGAAGAACGCATGCAGTTTCGTATTATCCACACCCATGAAAATCAATGAATGCACCTTTTTACTCACTAGTTCCTCGATCTCCGAGTAATCATTCCCTTTATCCGTGCCCCCTAAGATCAAAACGACCGGAGTCGTCATACTCTGCAAAGCATACCAACAAGAGTTTACGTTCGTAGCTTTCGAGTCATTAATATAATCAACACCACGCACGCGAAGCACCTTTTCCAAACGGTGCTCAACCCCCGTAAAATCACTGAGTGAGGCACGTATTTTCTCATCATGAATGTCCACGATCTTGGACGCTATCCCCGAAGCCAAAGAGTTATACAGGTTATGCGTACCAGTCAATGCCAATAGGTCTTGTTCCATCGTAAATGTTCCGTTTGCCGTTTCAATAACTACTTGATTATTTTCCGTATATCCCTTCATGCCGTTCTCATGTGTCTCGGCGAATGGGTAAAGAGTAGCCTCAGGATGCCGTTTGGCGATCTCACGGGCTATGATCGGGTCATCGTTCCAGAAAATGAAGGCGTCGTCCTTCGTCTGATTTTGCAAGATGCGGAACTTAGCGTCTACATAATTCTGCATCTCATAGTTATAACGGTCCAGATGATCCGGTGTTATATTCAATATAATAGCGATATCCGCTTTAAAGTCGTACATATTATCCAGTTGGAAACTGCTCAACTCGATCACGTAGACCGCATGTGGATCTTCCGCAACCTGAAGCGCCAAGCTGTTTCCGACATTTCCGGCCAAGCCCACGTCCACGCCCGCTTCTTTCAAGATATGATACGTAAGCATCGTCGTTGTCGTCTTGCCGTTGCTACCCGTGATGCAAATCATCTTCGAGTCCGTATACCTTCCGGCAAACTCGATCTCGGAGATGATCGGCGTACCTTGCTTCTTCAATAACTGTATGATAGGAGCCTTGTCGGGAATACCCGGGCTCTTGACAATTTCGTCGGCATTCAAGATGTCGGCTTCGGTATGCTGTCCCTCTTCCCAACGAATCCCGTGGTTGTCCAGCATCTCCTTATACTTAGGTTTGATAGACGATTTATCGGACACGAACACGTCGAATCCTTTCGCCTTCGCCAAGACAGCGGCTCCCGCACCACTCTCCCCGGCCCCTAATATAACCATTCTCTTACTCATCTTTTATCTCATCTTTAACGTAACTATCGTCATAACAGCCAAAATAATACCGATCAACCAGAAACGGACCACGATCTTCGATTCAGGCACGACATTGAACGGCTTTTGGATCAACGCCTGTATACCCGCGTTTCCCGGCTTCTGGAAATGATGGTGTAAAGGAGCCATCTTGAAGATACGGCGACCTTCCCCATACTTCTTCTTCGTATATTTAAAGTAGGCCACTTGCAACATGACCGATATATTCTCCACCAAGAAAATACCGCAAAGGATCGGAATCAACAACTCCTTACGGATGATGATCGCGAAAACAGCGATAATACCTCCCAAGGTCAAGCTCCCCGTATCTCCCATAAATACTTGGGCCGGATATGAGTTGTACCATAAGAAACCGACCGTGGCACCGATAAAGGCAGCGGCATAAACCACCAACTCCTCCGCACCGGGTATAAACATGATATTCAAGAACGAGGCGAACTCAAAGTGGGATGACATATAGGCCAAAATACCGAGAGCCACCCCAATGATCGCCGATGTTCCGGCAGCCAAGCCGTCCAGTCCATCCGTCATATTGGCTCCGTTCGACACGGCTGTCACCACAAAGATCACCATCAGCACGAACACCAGCCATGCGGCCTCCTCCTTATAATCGCCCGCCCAGTTCACCAAATTGGCGTAATCGAAATTATTGTTTTTCAAGAACGGGATGGTCGTCTTTGTCGATTTGGTCTCCACCGTATGATAACGCACCTCCTCGATCACGTTATCATGGCGCACCTCCATATTCTCCTTGATCACCACATCCGGGCTCATGAACAATACCAAGCCAACGATCAAGCCCAGTCCTACCTGCCCGACGATCTTGAAACGTCCGTGCATACCTTCCTTATTCTTCTTGAATGCCTTGATATAATCATCCGCGAATCCCAAGGCACCCAGCCAGACCGTAGTCACCAACATCAATATCACATAGATATTATTCAGCTTGGCACACAGTAAAGTCGGGATCAATATAGCGATAATAATGATAATACCTCCCATCGTCGGCGTTCCCTTCTTGCTCATCTGGCCCTCCAGCCCAAGATTTCTCACCGTCTCGCCGATCTGCAACATTTGCAACTTATCGATGATACGCCGGCCGATCGCCGTAGAGATAAACAAGGACAAGATCAAGGCCAACCCCGAGCGGAAAGATACGTACTTAAACATACCCGCTCCCGGGAAATCCAACTGATCCAAATAATTAAAAAGATAATAAAGCATGTCGTCTTAAATATTATGATTGTTGTGTCGAAAAAATCTCGCGTAACTTCTCACGGTCGTCAAAGTGCTGTTTCACCCCCTTGATCTCCTGATAGTCTTCGTGGCCTTTTCCGGCAACAAGGATCACATCCCCTTTCTTCGCCAACATCGTAGCGGTCTTGATCGCTTGCGTACGGTCCGTGATACATAAGGTACGTTCCATATCCATTTTCGTCAATCCGGCTACCATATCGTTAATAATATCATCCGGTTCCTCAAAGCGCGGGTTATCGGAAGTCAGAATTACCTGATCGCTCAGCTTGACAGCCTCTTTCGCCATCAGCGGGCGTTTCCCCTTGTCCCGGTTTCCCCCGGCACCTACCACGGTAATGATACGTCCTTTCCCGTCCAATACCTCATGAATGCCATTCAGTACATTCGTCAAGGCATCCGGTGTGTGAGCATAATCCACGATCGCCGTATAACCGAGCGGAGACTGGATCGTCTCGAAGCGACCGGATACGGAGCGAAGCGTGCTCAGCACGATCAACACCTCCTCGGGATCTTTCCCTAAAGAAACCGCGGCACCATACACGGCCAGCAAGTTATAAGCGTTGAAACGTCCCACGAAATGCACCATAACCTCCCGACCGTTAATGATCAAGTCTGTACCCTCGAAATGAGATTCCAATATCTTTCCCTTGAAATCGGCCAAGGTACGCAAGGAATAGGTCAGCTTCTTCGCCTTCGTATTCTGCAACATCACCAAGCCGGATTTATCATCGGCATTCGTCAAGGCAAAAGTCCCGGCAGGCAGGTCATCGAAGAATTTCTTCTTCGCTTTCAAGTAATTCTCCACGGTCTTATGGTAATCCAAATGATCGCGGGTCAGGTTCGTGAAAATCCCCCCGTCGAAAGACAAGCCGCTGATGCGCCGCTGATCGATCGAATGAGAGCTAACCTCCATAAAAGCATACTCACATCCGGCCTCTACCATCCGGGCCATCAAGGAATGAAGCGTAAGCGGGTCCGGTGTCGTATGATCCGTCGGTACCGCCTCGCCATCTATATAATTACATACCGTGGAAAGCAATCCCACCTTATGTCCCATCTTCCGGAACATCTCATATAATAAGGTAGCGATCGTAGTCTTCCCGTTCGTACCCGTCACGCCTACCAACACCAATTTCCGGGAAGGATCACCATACCAGCGGGAAACCAAAAGACCCAGTGCCTCCGCCGAATCCTTCACCACGATAAACGAGCATCTCCCCTCCAAATAGGACGGAGCCTCCTCGCATACGATAGCGACAGCCCCCTTCTCTATGGCGCTGTCCATATAGGCATGGCCATCCACGACCGTACCTCTCACAGCTACAAACAAAGACCCTTTCGTCACCCGACGAGAGTCTGATTGAATATTCGTGATATCCACATTATCCGCCCCCATCAACATAGGAGCTTCCAACGCACCGATTAAATCCCTTAGTTCCATACCTATTTCAATGTTAATAATACGGTCTGCCCCTTAGACACTCGCTGTCCGGGTTGAATACTCTGCGAAACGACCCGTCCGACACCCGACAAAGAGACACGCAGACCGGCTTGCTCCAACAAGAAAACCGCATCTTTAGCACCCATGCCGACTACCCGGGGTACCAATCCTTCCCGAATCGTCAGATCACTCAATTTCACTTTATTCTCTTCTTGCTCGGCAGAAGCTACGACCCACTTTGTCTCCAAACTGTCCGTATCCGCCTTAATATCCAATTCATCTAATACGTCCTCTACCGCCCTCAGATCGCCGCCTTTCACACGAGGTACCATCACGGCCGTCGAATCCCGTTCCATATCCCGGACATCGAACGACATATGGCTGGCGTATATCTTCTCGGCGATCGCACGCACCACGCCTCCCGACATCGTACCGCCCGAAGGATAACCAATACGGGGACGGCGGATCACCACGATACAAGAATACTTTGGATGATCGGCCGGGAAATAGCCACAGAAAGAAACTTGGTGCCCGCTCGTGCGGTAGACACCGCCCGTAGCGATCTGCGCCGTACCGGTCTTTCCGGCGATCCGGACAATATCCGAATGAACCGCCTTACCGGTTCCTTTCTCCACGACTCCCAGCAACATATCTTTTATCAACGCCAACGTATGATCCGAGCAGATCGAAGAGTTGATCACCTCCGTGGAAAAACTCTGCACGGTCTTGCCGTTATGTAAGATCTCTTTCGTAAACATCGGGCGAACCATCTTCCCGTCGTTCGCGATCGCATTAAAGAACGCCAACGTATTGATCGGCGGTACCTGCGTCTCGTAACCGAACGACATCCAAGGCAAAGTGGTCTTGGACCAATAACGGGTCGTATCATCCGGGCGACGTATCTTAGCACGTCCCGCCCCCGGTATCTCCAAACGAAGATCCGCGTTCATACCGATACGGTACAGTCCCTCCACGAACTTTGTCGGGTTATCCGAATAACCTTTCAGGATCGTCTTGGCCACACCGATATTGGAGGAATACCAAATCGCCTGCTCCACCGAGATGCGACCGTATCCACCTTTATTCATATTATGGTCCGTCATGCGGGCCCCCTTATACATATATATACCATTGCCGACATCGACCGTATCTCCCGGATTGCATAAACCATCCTCCAAGGCCACCATGATAGAGGCCACCTTGAAAGTAGAACCCGGCTCGATCTCGTCTGCCACGGCATGGTTCTTCGTTTCGCCATATACGCCTTCACGGATACGCCCCATATTCGTGATCGCCTTGATCTCTCCGGTCTCGACCTCCATCACGACAGCCGTACCGGACTCGGCATCGATCGCCTTCAATTTATCGACCAACGATTTCTCGGTTATATCCTGTATATTGATATCGATCGTGGTGCGAATATCCATGCCATCCACCGGA
>OMAA01000985.1_pt1 | contig 11449 bp, 9 predicted proteins | sample 1674191 | NCBI WGS metagenome assembly OMAA01 (sample SAMEA103958152, study PRJEB25191) | human gut metagenome | biome: human-associated habitat [ENVO:00009003]; feature: intestine environment [ENVO:2100002]; material: feces | place: Germany | collected 2013/2015
ATACAATAATAATACCATGAATATATTAAGGAGATGGTGTAGCATCGTAACCTTTTTGATGGGTTTTCTGTCTAATAACTAGACAGCCGTGTCAAGTATTTAGACAGGTCCTTTTATGGACTTTCTTTCTATATATTCTGATAATCAGTCGTTTATGTTTTTGGCATAGCCGTTGCCTTGCTATTTTGCAACAAATAAGAATAGTAACAACATAAAGAATAGTAAAAAAATGAAAAGACTTGCGTTAGTAGCATCCTTCTGTGGCATTACTATAACACAGATGATGGCACAGAACATCAACGGCGAACAGATTTCCGACACGACCCTATTTGATAAGTTCTCCAAAGAACTTGGCGAAGTGGTGGTGAAAGCTCATCTTCCTCAATATAAGAAGACCCACGAAGGACTGCTGACCAATGTGGCAGGAACTGTGCTTGGCAAGATGGGTACGGCAGAAGATGTATTGAAGCATGTTCCGAGTATCGTGAAGAAGAAAGATGGATATGAGGTGGTCGGCAAGGGTACACCTATTATATATATCAACGGCAGGAAGATGCAAGACATCAGTGAGTTGGATAACATCAAATCTTCCGACATCAAGAGTGTGGAAGTCATCCAGAATCCTGGAGCCACCTACGATGCTTCGGTAAATGCGGTAATCAAAATCAAAACCATCAAGAAGAAAGGCGAAGGCTTCGGCTTTGATACTCGCTCTGTGTATTGGTACAATAAGCATGACAATACCATCCAACAGGTTAACATGAACTATCGTCATAATGGACTGAATCTCTTTGCCACTTATAAGTTCTCTGATGCAACATGGATGCAAAAGGCCTCCTACGAACAGACTGTACATGTAGATACGCTTTGGCAACAGCATAACAACAACGAAGTAACAGGTCGTATAGAATCGCATCGTCTTATCAGTGGTTTTAGCTATGATTTCAATGCCAATCATTCCATTGGTGCGAGATACACCTTGACCTCGCCAGGATATTCTCGCTCAAAAGATTTTTTCGATAGTCAGGTGACTGCCGACGGTAAGTTTTACGACTATATCAAAACCGATGGTCTGACGGTCGACAAGAACAACCCTAGCCATCAATTGAATGCCTACTACAACGGCATTTTGGGCAAGACCACTATTGACCTGAATACCGACCTCTATTTCAGTACAAACAGGGCTTATGCCTATAGCGATGAACAGAGCCAGAAGCACGATTCTCGTAACATCAATTCCAAGAATCGTGTGAGCAATAAGATGGTAGCCACCAAACACGTAATTACCTCTCCTCTCTTAGGAGGTAATCTCTCCTATGGAGCTGAGTATATCCATACCCGTCGCAACGATGACTACGAAGTGAATCGCACCGACCTCCTCGCCAACTCTTATAGCAAGTTGGAGGAGCAGACGGCAAGTCCATTCATCCAATATGCGCACCTCACCCCGATAGGAAACATCACGGCAGGATTGCGATACGAGTATGTAAGATTCAAGTATTATGATGCAGGCATTTATCAGCCCGAGCAGAGTCGCTCCTTCCGCAACCTCTTTCCTACCATCAGCTATGGTGCAAAGATAGGCAAGGTAATGGCACAGTTGAGCTATTCGGTAAAGACCTCTCGTCCTTCATATAGTCAACTGAGCAACAATGTATCTTATATGAATCGATTTACTCGCCAGACTGGTAATCCTTATCTTGACAACGAAACTAATCACAGAGTGGAATTATCGGGTGTATGGAAGTTCATCCAGTTTATGGTCAACTACAAGGACTCTCGCAATGCCATCATCTATTGGGCGGAGCAAATACCTGGCAACGAAGCTATTACCATGATAAGTCGTAAGAACGTGAAGAGCCTCAAGAGCATGACCGCCTACATCAGTGCCGCTCCAAAGATAGGCATTTGGGCGCCGCAAATCAACTTGGGCATGCAGAAACCCTGGTTCACCCTCCATACTGATGTGGCATCTTATCGCTTGAATCGTCCTATTTTCATGGGCAACTTCAACAATGCCTTCTCCTTGTCATGCGGCATCACCCTTAACGTGGATTATCGCTATCAGAGCAAAGGTAACACGATGAACGTATATCTTGCCAAAGAGCAGCATGTACTGGATGTCAGCATCAGCAAGTCATTCCTAAAGGATGCCCTTACCTTGGAAATAAAAGGCAACGACCTGCTTTATAAATGTTGGGATGCCGACTTGCTCTATAACCAGAAGATGGAACTCCTGCAAGTATCTAAGCGAGGTACGAGAGACCTGCAATTCACCCTTCGCTATAAGTTCAATACCACACGCAGCAAGTACAAGGGAACTGGTGCCGGTAATGCAGAGCTGAATCGACTATAAATATCTTTTATTACTTTTATTCAAAAGTAGAGACATTTAAGGTGATTTCCTATAAGGGGAACAAAAAAGCAGCAAACCGCAAAGGGCTTGCTGCTCACGATAGGAGTGATTCCTATTTCTTTTATGGGTTGAGTTTTCTTTATATTCTTATCTCAATGGGTTTATACTTCTTTCAATACGGTTTCCAATCTTCCGATGAAGTCATCCACATTCTCCTTGGTCAATACCAATGGAGGGAGGATGCGGAGGATGTTGGTGCCGGCACAACCGGTGAAGCAGTGCTGCTCGTGGATGAGCTTGCTGCGAACTTCCTTGTGAGGAATATCGAGTACGGCTCCTACCATTAAACCACGGCCACGAACCTCTGTGATGTGACTGTTGCGCTTCTGCAACTCCTTCAGCTGGGCGATGAGATATTCACCAACCTCATGCGCATTCTGTACCAGGTTCTCCTTCTCGAATACATCGAGAACAGCGAGAGCGGCAGTACATGCCAGATGGTTGCCACCAAAGGTAGTACCCAGCTGACCATATACAGGAGTAAACTCTGGAGAAATCAACACGCCACCCATAGGGAAACCATTGCCGATACCCTTGGCTACGGTGATGAGATCAGGCTTGATGCCCAACCACTGGTGAGCGAAGAACTTACCGCTTCTGCCATAACCGCACTGGATTTCATCGCAGATGAGGATGGTGCCGTATTTCTTGCAGGCTGCCTGCAAGCCCTGAGCAAACTCTGGAGTAACCATGTTGCAGCCACCTACGCCCTGGATCGCCTCAATGATACAAGCGCAGACATCGCCCTTGGCAAGTTCCTTCTCCCAAGCCTCCAAATCGTTGATAGGAAGATAGGTTACGTGACCATTATCATTGATAGGAGCGATGATCTTAGGATTATTTGTTACCTCTACGGCAAGAGATGTTCTGCCGTGGAAAGCCTTCTCTATAGAAAGCACGCGGGTTCTTCCGTTGGTGAATGAAGCCAGTTTCAAGGCATTCTCATTTGCCTCGGCACCTGAGTTGATGAGGAAGAACTGATAATCTTCATAACCGCTAATCTTGCCCAAACGCTCAGCGAGTTTCACCTGCAACTTGTTGATGACAGAGTTGGAATAGAAACCCAGATTGTTCAACTGGTTGGTGAGCATCTCTACATAGTGAGGATGGCAATGACCGATGCTGATAACGGCATGACCGCCATAGAGGTCGAGATATTCCTGACCCTTGTCGTCCCATACCTTGCAGCCCTGTCCTTTTACAATATTAATATCGAAAAGAGGATATACGTCGTAAAGTTTCATGTTAAATCTATGTTTTAAGAAAGACAACTCATAGAGTTATCTTATTACAAACTATTTTTTATGATAGAAGAACGAATGATTTTTCATCCGTTCTTCCGAATTCTTTTATCTAAAATGCTGATGGCTTGAGTTTCAAACCTGCTGTCTGGTCGAGACCAAACATGATGTTCATGTTCTGAACAGCCTGGCCCACGGCACCCTTCAGAAGATTGTCAATGCAGGAAGTGATGAGGAGCTTATCGCCATACTTATCCACATGAACCAGGCACTTGTTGGTATTCACAACCTGCTTCAAGTCGATTGCCTTATCCACATAGTGGGTAAACTTGGCATCCTTGTAGAACTCCTTGTAACCTGCTACGATTTCCTCGATAGGCTTATCGGTCTTTACCACTTCTGTAGCGAAGATGCCACGGGCGAAGTCGCCACGGTAAGGGATGAAGTCGATGGCTGCATCGAGATAACCCTGTGTCTGCTTCAGACTCTGACGAATCTCTGGCACGTGCTGATGGTTGAATGCCTTGTAGATGCTCATGTTGTTGTTGCGCCATGAGAAATGGGTAGTGGCACCTGGCTTCTGACCAGCACCGGTGCTGCCGGTAATGGCGTTGACGGATACATCGCTGTTGATGAGGCCCATCTTAGCAGCAGGCAACAAACCAAGTTGAATGCAGGTTGCAAAACAACCTGGGTTTGCCACGTGCTGAGCTACGGCTATTTTTGATTCATTTATTTCTGGAAGACCATATACAAAATCGTGAGCGGCTGGGGTTGGCTGCTGGGTAGCAACCACAGTCTCAGGGGCAAGACGGAAGTCCTGTGCCAGGTCGATAATCTTCACGTTCTCCGGAACATTGTGCTCTTTCAGGAACGCCTCGCTCTTGCCGTGACCGAAGCAGAAGAAGATAACATCCACCTGGTCGAAAGGCATCTCGGCGGTAAACTTCAAGTCGGTCTCGCCATACAATCCCTCGTGAACCTCAGCCACCAGGTTGCCGGCGTTACTCTCGCTGTTGGCGAATACAATCTCTGCCTCAGGATGGTTGATAAGGAGGCGAATCAACTCACCTCCTGTATAACCAGCTGCTCCTAAAATACCTACTTTTACCATATTATCTTTCCTCATTAGGGTGCATACCATAATAAACACGGAGAGGGGTAGAGCTTACCTTGATGAAGCCCTTCGCATCCTCGGCTGTCCAACCGTGCTGCATTTCACCATACTCACCGAGCTTAGACTTTGTCAAATCGTCTGGTGAATCGACACCAACAGTCTGGAAGCTAAATGGACGAAGCTTCAAGATGGCAGTACCGTTTACGTTGCGCTGAGAAGAAGTCAGCATAGCCTCGATATCCGGCATTACTGGCTCCAGGTACTGGCTCTCGTGGAGGAACATTCCGTACCAGTTGCCTACCTGATCCTTCCAATACTGCTGCCACTTGCTCAATGTGCTCTTCTCCAACAGGCGGTGAGCCTCGATGATGAGCTTAGGAGCTGCAGCCTCGAAACCTACACGACCCTTGATACCGATGATGGTATCACCCACGTTGCAGTCGCGACCGATAGCGTAAGAAGCACCAATCTCCTCAATCTTCTGGATGGCAGCAATCTTATCATCAAACTTCTCGCCGTTGACAGCCACGATCTCACCCTTCTCGAAGGTAATCTTCAGTTCGGCCTCTTCTTCCTTGGCAGTAACGTGCTTCAGGTAAGCCTCCTCTGGGAGACCCTGGGTTGGGTCGAGAATCTCACCGCCGCAGATACTGGTTCCCCAGATACCTACGTTATAAGAATACTTCAACTTGGTGAAGTCTGCAAAGAAGCCGTGCTCGTTCAGATAATCAACCTCCTCCTTACGAGAAAGCGCCTTGTCACGGGTCAATGTGATGATCTCCACACCAGGAGCCATAACCAGGAAGGTCATGTCGAAACGAATCTGGTCGTTGCCGGCACCTGTACTTCCGTGAGCGATGGCGTCAGCACCAATCTCCTTGGCGTAACGAGCGATGGCGATAGCCTGGAAGATACGCTCAGAAGATACTGAAATAGGGTAGCAGTTGTTGCGGAGCACATTACCGAAAATCATGTATTTCAATGATTTCTCGTAATACTCGTGGGTAACATCGAGAGTGACGTATGCCTTGGCACCCAACTTATATGCGTTCTCCTCGTTGGTCTTCAACTGCTCGGCAGAGAAACCACCTGTGTTAGCGCATGCTGCATAAACATCCCAGCCATCCTGGGTCAACTTCATTACTGTGTATGATGTATCGAGACCGCCGCTAAAAGCGACTACAACTTTTTTATTTGCCATTTTATTTTATGTTTAATATGGATGAATAATATTTAGATGGCATTCTTGCCAATACCTTAAATTATATGTAAGGATTTAAATTTCTGCAGATGGACCGTCAATCTTTCTGATTCTCTCAATCACTTCCTGAGGAAGTTTGATAGGCAGATGTTCTTCTGGGTCGAAGAGCATGGCGGTGCAGATGCAGTATTTGCGGTTGGTACGATGGAGGACATCCACGTTGATGCAACCCTCGCAACCACGCCAGAATGACTCATCATCGGTCAGGTCGGCGAAAGTAACAGGAAGATAACCCAGCTGGGTGTTCATCTTCATGACAGCCGAACCGGATGTCAAAGAGAAAATCTTGGCATGAGGCCATCGCTGTCGGGCAAGCGTAAAGGTCAGGTTCTTGATACGCTTAGCCAGTCCCATACCACGGAAGTCTGGGTGAACGATCAAACCTGATGTGGTAACATAGTGCTTGTTGCCCCATGTTTCGATGTAGCTGAAACCTGCGAACTTTTCGCCCTGGAGAGCGATGACCGCCTTGGCTTCGCGCATTTTGGTGGCAACATACTCTGGTGAACGCTTGGCGATACCAGAACCACGCTTCTTTGCAGCTTCTGCAATTGTAGTCAGAATGGTGTCGATGTACTTGATGTGACTTTCGTCAGCCACCATTACTTTAACTTCTGCTTCTTCCATTTTTTCTCTTCTATCTTAAAATGTTTTTGTTTTAATATTCTTTCTTATATATAAAAGGTGTATGTTTTGCATAAAAATGCAACTACCTTATACATATTTATGGTGAACGTCTGGAATTACCTCTGCTAGTGCATTGATGATTTCCTCTTCTGTTGTCCCTTTCTTCTTTACCAGAAAGATCGTGTCGTCACCGGCGATGGTTCCAAGAATTTGAGAAATATCACTATTGTCTATGTTATAGGCGATGCTGCTTGCATATCCCGGACGGGTTTTTATCACGACCATGTTCCCGGAGAAGTTGATAGACTGGAATCCGGTATTCACCATCATCTTGCTCACTGGAATATGGTTTGATACTCTCTTATATAATGTATCATTGGGCAGGACATACGCATATTTTCCACTCGAAGATGCTGCCTTTGCTACCTTGAGCAGTTTTAAGTCACGGCTCAATGTGGCTTGCGTAATCTTAAAGCCTTCTTTGTGAAGAGCCTCCAAAAGTTGGTCTTGCGAACTCAACTCCTGACTTGATATAAGCATCTTCAAAGTTTCCAATCTGCTATTCTTTGCCTTCATATGCTGTATTTTTATTCGTTTAACGGCTGCAAAATTACAATATATTTTGCAAATAACCAAATAAAATGAAAGAAAAATGCATAAAATAACATTATTTTGTCTTTCGTTATGCATAAACGTGGAATAAATATGCACGCATTCAGTCATTTTATACAGATTTTCTACACAAGGCTTTTGATGCAAAAAAGCCTTTTTGGTCTATTTTTAGCTAATTATTGTAAATTATTGAAAGAAAGTCTACGAAAACCGCATCGGTTCAATTAGTTTTTGTTATCTTTGCAGACACAATTCTTAGATTATAATCAACTTAATATAAAATAAACCTTTAGAAGATGGAAAAAATGAATGTTAAACCAGCAGAAGGTAAGCTGGGTATCTTGGTTGTTGGTTGTGGCGCAGTAGCTACTACCTTCATGACCGGTGTTTTCATGACTCGTAAGGGACTTGCAAAGCCAGTAGGTTCAATGACTCAGTACGACAAGATTCGTGTCGGCAAGGGTGCAGACAAGAAATATTTGCACTATAAGGACATCGTTCCACTTGCAGACCTTAATGATATCGTATTCGGTACTTGGGATGTTTATCCGCAGAATGCTTATCAGGCAGCTATGTATGCTGAGGTATTGAAGGAGAAAGATATCAATCCTGTACGCGAGGAGTTGGAGAAGGTAGTACCAATGAAGGCTGCTTTCGACAAGAACTATGCAAAGCGTCTTGATGGCGATAATGTGAAGGATTGCAAGACCCGCTGGGAGATGGTAGAGGCTCTTCGTCAGGATATCCGCGACTTCAAGGAGAAGAACGGTTGTGCCCGTATCGTTGTTATCTGGGCAGCATCTACCGAAATCTACGTTCCTGTAGATATGAAGATTCATGGTACATTGGCTGCACTTGAGGCAGCAATGAAGGCTGACGACCGCCAGCATGTAGCTCCATCCATGTGCTACGCTTATGCTGCTTTGACAGAGGGTGCTCCTTTCATCATGGGTGCTCCTAATACAACTGTTGATATTCCTGCTATGTGGGAACTCGCAGAGAAGACCAAGATGCCTATCGCCGGTAAGGACTTCAAGACAGGCCAGACTCTTGTCAAGAGTGGCTTCGCTCCTATCATCGGTACCCGTTGTCTCGGCTTGAATGGCTGGTTCTCTACCAATATTCTCGGCAACCGTGATGGTCTCGTTCTCGATGAACCTGCTAATTTCCATACCAAGGAGGTAAGTAAACTCTCTACTCTTGAGACAATCCTGAAACCAGAAGCTCAGCCAGATCTCTATGGTCATGGTAACGATGAAGATACCCAGTACTATCATAAGGTACGTATCAACTATTATCCACCTCGCAACGATAACAAGGAGGGTTGGGATAATATCGATATCTTCGGATGGATGGGCTACCCCATGCAGATTAAGATTAATTTCCTTTGCCGTGATTCAATTTTGGCTGCTCCTTTATGTTTGGATTTAGTATTATTGAGTGACTTGGCTGCACGTGCAGAACGTTTTGGTATACAGCGTTTCTTGAGTTTCTTCCTTAAGGCACCTATGCACGATTATACTAAGGGTGAAGAGCCTGTAAACCATCTCTACCAGCAGTATACGATGCTGAAGAATGCTATCCGTGAGATGGGTGGTTACGAGGCCGATGAGGAAATCGACTAATTAGGTTATTTCATTTAATATTACACCTTATTATATATAAGGCATTAATTTATATCATGGCACACCTTTGGAATGTTAGAATATCTCTCCATAGGTGTGCCTTTTTGTTTATTTATATAGAAAGTAGACATGGATTCGGTAACGAGTTTTATTTATGGTATGAGCATGATGTTCTTCTCCATGATGGCATTCCTGTTTTGGAGAAAAGGAAAGGAGATGCTCTTTCGGATGATTATGTGGCTCATGATTGTGGTCGACCTGCAGTTGGTAAAGGACATGGTTTTCTTTCTGATTTATGGTTTTGACAACGAGCATGCGTGGTATCTTACGTCTTCGTTGGATATGATGATTATTCCGTTCTACAGCTTTGTGTTGATGGAACTGGTGAAGCCGGGCTGGTTCAGATGGGTGAAAGCTTTGATGCTGGAATTGCCTTTCCTCTTGTTGCCGGTGTTCTATATTTTTACCCATAATATCGTCTGGTTTTATGTGCTTTCTGCCTGGGGAGCCATTTATGGATTCTCTACCTTTATATTGCTTTTCTTTATGATTCGGAGGTATCACCGCCAGCTGAAAGAGCGCTTCTCTTATCAGGAAAATATTAATCTGAATTGGCTTCTTGCCATTCTCAATACCTTCTTCCTGATTCTGTTTTTATGGACGCTGAGCTGTTTCGTTATTAATGTGGATTACGACAATATCTATATGGTAAGCTCTCTGATACTCTGGATGCTGATAGATTATTTTGTTTATAGGCATGAGTCTGTGATAGAAGAGTTGAGCGATATTGAAATTGTACCGTTAGAGCAGAACGAAGTAGATGTTTCGGGGATGGCTGCTGAGGTGCAGCGGTTGTTCGAGGAAGATAGAATCTATCTCAATCCGAAACTGAAATTGTCTGATGTGGCGCTGGCTGTAGGTACGAACCGTACTTATCTGAGTCGCTATTTTAACCGGCAGAATGGGCAGACGTTTTATGATTATGTGAATTCTTATCGTATACAGTATGCTGAGAATTTGTTGAAGTCAACGAACTTTCCTTTGCCGGAAATCGCCATCAAATCGGGATTTAATTCTATTTCTACGTTCAGAAGAGTATTTTTTGCCTCTTTTGGTTGCTCTCCTAATAAATATAGAGTAAATGCGTAAGTTGTTGGCGTTTAGGTAGTTTCTAAAAATCAGTGGTACACTGAAAAATGTCAAAAGACACTTTTTGTCCATTTGAAACTTATTTTTGCTATTTTGAAACCATGGTTCTCAATTTTTTTCTATCTTTGCACCATAGAACTTTTTGAAGAGAATATAACTCTAGCATTTACTTTTTCTAGGAATTAAAAAATAAAGGTTGGCCAACCCGTTGAGGGCAAGCCAACCTTTCTCGTTATGTATGTTATTCTTTGTTTTTTTACTTTATTCCCGGTTCCCGTTTTCGTTATTCCTTGTTGCTGCCTCCGAAGATGCGGAGCAAGTAGAGGAAGAGATTGATAAAATCGAGATACAGGGTCAAGGCTCCGATGAGTGCCAGTTTCTGTGCGCCCTCGCTCATGTCGTATTGTGTCTGGAGCATCTGCTTGATCTTCTGACTGTCCCAAGCGGTCAAGCCAACGAAGATGGCTACGCCGGCGTAACTCAAAATGTAATCAAACCCTGAACTCTTCAAGAACATGTTTACTATGGTAGCGATAATCAGGCCTATCAGCGCCATGAAGAGTATTTTTCCTAAAGAGGTCAAATCCTTCTTGGTTGTGTAACCATAGAAAGCCATTGCTCCGAATGTGCCGGCTGTAATAAAAAATACCTTGGCAATACTGGTCATCGTATAAACTACGAATACGGATGAAAGCATGGCACCATTCAAAACCGAGTAGACGATGAAGAGTAGGGTGGCCGTAGTCAGGGAGAGTCTCTGTAGGGCACCGGTAATGATGAATACCAGGGCGAGCTCTGCGATAATCAAGCCAAAGAGCAAGCCGCGGCTTGTCATCAAGGTCATCAGCAGGGTAGGACTGCTAGCTACACCATAGGCAGTAACGCCCGTAATCAGGAGAGCTAAGGTCATCCATGTATACACTTTGCGCATTAAAGCAGAGAAAACACCGCTTATACCTCGCTCTTTCTCATTAACAGCAAAGCCATTGCTCTGCTGGTTGTTCTGACTATTTATCAGATTGTACATTTCCTTTTCTGTCATAATTCTATTTTCTTTTGTTATTTATGGTCTATTGAATAATATAATAAGCGCAAAGATAATGCCAATTATTGAAACGAACGATAATCTCTGCGCTTTATTAACATTTATTCCGTAATTTTACGTCATTCTCAGACCCTTTATCAGGATATGATAGTTGCCGCTAGGAATGATGGTGATGTCTGCCTTCATGTCAGTCTCCTTGCGGTTGAAACTGATCTGCCATTGCCATCTTAATCTCTTATCTTCTCTTTTTTCTACCTGTCTCATACGCTATTCGTTTTATTTCGAGTGCAAAGATACGTCTTTTCTGTTTTCTACCTATGCGATTTGTGCGATTTGCGTGGATTCGGGAAATAAAG
>OMAA01000991.1_pt1 | contig 11414 bp, 7 predicted proteins | sample 1674191 | NCBI WGS metagenome assembly OMAA01 (sample SAMEA103958152, study PRJEB25191) | human gut metagenome | biome: human-associated habitat [ENVO:00009003]; feature: intestine environment [ENVO:2100002]; material: feces | place: Germany | collected 2013/2015
AACTGCTGGAGTATGCTGGTACGGGAAAGAGAAAAGGAAAAATCCACATCACAAATTTGGCTGAGGAGCAAATCTCTCTTCCAAAGAAAACAGATGATGTGATATAATAAAATAAAGAAGTTTACCCATTTATCAACTATATTCTTATAGTACTTCTTCACAAAGGCCTCTGCTGTAGCAGCATCCTTCTCACTTAAAGGTGGTATCTTGCTAGAAGTTCTTCTGTGAATTTCAACAAGTTCACCATTTTCTAATATTATCTCGAAAATAGCTTCATGTCCATCCTTCATTACATGAACGTGTATCGGTTCATGCTCATTCGAATAGAACAGAAAGATAAATCCGAAGTATTCAAATATCTTTGGCATCGCAACCTCCTTTTTTAACCTATCTTGATTGCAAAGTTACGACTTTATTTTGAAAGTGCAAAGAAAACAGGAGAAAAGTTTCGGAAAAAATGTTGTGGATGTTCATGAACTTACCTATCAACATGATACCTAGAAAGCGGAAAAAGCCCCCGAAGCGTAATAGCTCCGGGGGGCTTTTTATTTTGCCCCAAGCATCAGAAGTGCTGCCTGGGGGTACGATGGAGAATCAGGGCTAGTCTGCCCAAATTCCCTTATTTGTATCCCAGAAATCCTTCACATTTTCATCGCTGTAATCCTCATCTGACGCCTTCCGGATAACAGAGCCGGCGAGGATGGCTGTGGTTTCCATTTCCATGACGCTAACCACTGGCTTGATATATCTTTTCTTTTTCATATCTATTTTTATTACTATTTTTTATTACTTGATGATAACCTTCATGGTCTTGCCGCCACGCTTTACGATGTTCACACCCTTCTGCAAATTCTGTAGGCGACGGCCCTGGAGGTCGTAGTATTCTGCCTTGCTATCTGCTGTAGTCTCCAACTGCTCGATGGCTGTGGTGCTGCCGCCGACGCTAATGCTGAACATTCTGGCACCAGCTGCAGGAGCAGATGAGTTATCTACCATGTAAGCACGGAAAGGCTTGCTGCCCACAAACTCTGTTGATGTACCCAACAGCTTGGCTGGGTTCATCAACTTGGAGCCCTTCACGATGTAGCAGTTGTTATCAGTATCCTTGCTGAACACCTTTTGGGTATAGAGTCCCTGGAGCTGATAGTTGCCATTAGCGGTTTCTGCAGTCTGAACATCTTTTGCAATCTCCTTGTCGGCTACAGTGAAGTTGAGCTTTGTTGCTCCATCCTTCATCTTGATGATAACAGGAGTACCAGCAGCGATGCTTCCCTCAATCTCTTCGAGTTCTACGGTTTCTGTAACATCATCAGCTGAAAGGAGTTTGAAGGCACGGAAGTTCTGATTTGCGAGCGATACCTCGAAAGGCAGGCAGAGCGTAGCCCAAGTGGTGCCTTCCTTCATTGTGCGGTTGTAAGATGCAGCCTTGGCTGCGAATGGCTCGTAAGCCACGAAATCCTTATCGTCGTCAAGTACGAGATTATCCGTAGCAAGAGTTTCTCCCGTTGCTCCTATCTTCTCATCGCCATTCTTGCCTACCAGCTTGGTGAAATAGCCAGTCTTGTAGTTGGCGTATTTGTAATTCTCTTTGTCTGTGTTCTTGTTATACTCTATAAAACCTTTGAGTTTTATACAATTAAAGAACATATTAGAACCTGTTTCTACGTTGGTCGTTACAAACTCATCGCTGGCGTAGATGGTTGTGAGAGCGGAGCACTCATTGAACATCTGACTCATATCCGTCACTTCCGCTGTGTTGAACTTTGTGAGGTTGAGCGAGGTGAGACCTGAGCATTTTTTGAACATAAAGCACATATCCATCACTTTCGCTGTGTTAAAGTTAGTGAGGTCGAGCGAGGTGAGAGCGGAGCATTCATAGAACATATAGGCCATAGAAATCACATTTCCGGTGTCGAAATTAGTAACATCAAGAGATTTGAGACCAGAGCAGTTCATGAACATAGAGTACATATTCCTCACTTTCGCTGTATTGAACTTAGTGACGTCGAGCGAGGTGAGACCTGAGCAGTTATTGAACATATAGAACATATTCGTCACATTTCTGGTGTCGAAATTAGTAACATCTAGAGATTTGAGACTAGAGCAGTCTGAGAACATAGACATAAGAGTCGTCACATTCGCTGTATTGAACTTAGTGACGTCGAGCGAGGTGAGAGTAGAGCAATTCGCAAACATGAGTTCCATATTCGTCACCTTCTCGGTATTAAGATTCTCGATGCCTTCTATATTGGCCAGATTTTTGCATTCATAGAACCAGTAATAACAGCTTGTTGGTCTTGCATTGGCAAACGAAGCATCGAAGACCACCTTCTTGATTTCATTTTTATGCGTACGCCACCCTGGATCAGTAATCCCCACATTTAGGTCATAAGCTCCTTCGGGCTTGACTCCCTTGTAACGGAATGTAAAAGTTCCAGTAGCATTGTCAAACTCGGCATACCCACATCCAGGAGTAAAGTAACCATCCGTGCCGCAGTTGGCATAGTTGTGGTCAGTCTTGCTGGCAACATACTCTAATGTTGTGCCTTTGAGCGAGGTGCAATCATAGAACATATTATAACTATATTCAACCTTGTCCGTAACAAAATTATCGCTGGCGTAGATGGTTGTGAGAGCGGAGCAGCTATAGAACATATTGTTCATACCCGTCACATTCGCGGTATTGAAATAAGTAACATCTAGCGAGGTGAGAGATGAGCAGCATTCGAACATACTGTTCATATTCGTCACCTTCGCGGTATTGAAATGAGTAACATCTAGCGAGGTGAGAGATGAGCAGTTAAAGAACATGTAGCTCATATTCGTCACCTTCTCTGTATTCAGATATTCCAGACCTGTAATTGTTTTCAGTTTTGTGAGATTCGCAAAGAATTTGTACAACGATGTAGGAGTGTATGTGCTAAAGCTCTTATCGAAAACAATGTGCACAATTGTGCCATTCCCTAAATTCTTATTGATAGTAGCCACCTGCTGTCTATCTTCCACCCAAGCACTATTTTCAGGAAGGGTTTCACCCACATTTTCCTTGAAAGTCAAAGTTTGGGTAGAGGATTCATACGTTGCTATATACTTAGAACTGGAAGCTGCCTTCTGCGCCACCATGCCGGCTGGCAGAAGCAACAACATGAGCAACATCAATGGGAACAGAGCGAATCTACGGATTATCGCCCCCCCCATTGTACATACGGCCGGCTTGCGACCCATGGGATTGATTGGTAAATCTTTTCATCATTAATAAATATGTTTTGTTATTATATTTTATCAAGACATTACTGAATACTGATTGCCATCAGACTGACTACCAGACACACGAACGTGATAAACACTACGCCGAGAATGAGGCAGATATAGAAACGCCCTCTCCTGATGAAATCACCCAGGCTGAAATGATACATCGGGTAATCATCAAGATAGGTCCTATATTCCCTCACCATGACATTAATCATGATGCCAACATAAATGAGGAGAAACAAAGCTACTATCAGGATAGCCTGTTCTTCTTTGGCTAATGATTCTATTATACTTTTCATGGTGCAAAGATAGTGTTTTTCTTTGAAACTAGGTGTCGCATTCCCCCACATAGGTGTCGCATTCCTACAAAAAGGTGTCTCATTCGTGAGGAATGCGACACCTAATACATACTTTTTAACAGTTTTTCTCTCTCCAAGCCGTAGGAGAGCAGCCTTCTTTCTCTTTGAACATACGGTAGAGATGGGTACGGGAAGAGAAGCCACACTCGGCAGAAATGATGTCATTACCGAAGTCGGGGTTATCCAACATCATCTTCTTGGCAGCCTCAAAACGCACCTCGGCAAGCCAGGGGCGGAAGGTGGTATTGAGACAGGATGAGAGGTAGCGCGACAACTCGTATCTGCTGATATTCAACGAACGTGACAGGGTAATCATATTCAGCGACGTATCCCTATAACCCTTGGCAGCAAACCATTCATCCAACTTCTCACGGATAATCTTCTGCCGTCTTTTTGAACGCTGCGATTGTAAAGTTTCTTTCTTATCATCAAGTTCTTCATCCTGCAGTTCTAGACAGGCATTGTCTTCCACACTTTCCATGGCAGCCTCCTCTTCTTCCTCCTTATCCAGAAGTTCTTCGGAAGGTACGTAATTATAGCCCAAAGCCATAAAACTGAGCGTGAAGAAAAAGACAGCAAGCAGTCCTAAAGGTCCGATTACATATAGAGATTTGGTGGAAAGGACTGCAAAAGGCAGGGCTACTGCAGGGAAAAAAACGATGAATACACTGGCTCGCGCATATCTCACGTAAGGCAGGATATCATAACCAGCCATCACCTCCAGCATCCTTCTGCGCTTTCTGATTTCCACTATTATCATATAGATGCAATAGGCTACGTTGATGCCGAACAGGACTATCATCAAATAAATCCAGCTGCCGATATGGAAGTTTCCGCTCTGGATAAAGCCGATGCAGAAGGCAGCCAATATGGCGGCATAAATGCTGGCGCAGACGATGTTCATCTTCCGGCGGTTGGCATGAGTTGCCTCGATATTATAAATGCCAATAGAGATGAGCGAGAAGCAAGGGGGATAGACCAGAAGGTTGAAAACGGCTCCCACTGCAGCGTCTTGAGCCCGGAAGCCCAGAAGCATCTGCATGAGAAATTGTATGGCCAATCCTACCATGGCTCCGATAATCAGCCATCGTGACACTTCATATCGCCGGTTCATCCACTTCATGTGCAGTCGGGTAATACCCAGGATGAGGATATTGACGAGCATAAATAGGAAACAGGCGAACTGCAATAAATATAATGTATCCATTTCGTTCTTATTTTTGTATTTGGCATCTGCCAAGATTATCGTTAACACGTTAAAACGTATGCAAAAGTACAAATTTTATTTTTAAATGAGGATGGGAAAAGGAAAAAAGTGATTTTTAAAAAGGAAAAAAATGGTTTTATTTATCGGGGACAGCTGACGAGTGAAACTAGAACAGCAGACTGTAGAAACTAGAACAGCAGACTAGCGGTAGGAAGAACAGTGGGCTGTCCGAGCCAAACAGCGAACGAAAACCAGTTTGCCAGGTTTTTCAATAACCGAAATATCACACCGGTTACGGCTGATATCAGAAAAGAAGAAGAAAAATTGATTTTACTCTTCACTCTTCACCCAATCGCTGGGAATGCCTTTATATAAAGGGGATTCGAGAGGTGAAGAGTGGGTGAAGAGAGGTGAAGAGTTACGAAAAACTCTTCACCCTCCGCAACGCCTTTATATAAAGGGGATTCGAGCTATCGGGTGAAGAGTGAAGAGTTTTTGGCTATTCCATTGCCTCATATCCTTTGTTCTGAACCAACTTGCCATTGAAGGCTAGGCTTCGCTGAGGTATCGGGAAGACGATGGAACAGGACGTAAGAGCGGACTGAACTGAACGGCGAAGATGCGAGGACTTGAGGAACTTGCCGAAACGGATAAGGTCCTGACGGTGACAGGTTTCGCCCGCCAGCACAACCTGACGGTCTTCCAGAATATTGGCAAGCGATGACTTGCGCGCAGGCAAACCGGCATGCGCACGAACCATATTATACTCTGCCCTGCCATCCCCATCGTTGCGCTCCATCGCCTCAGCCTTCATCAGCAAAACATCAGCATAGCGGAAACGGAACAGAGGTTTGGCTGGTCGGGAATGTAGAACAGAATCAGCCTCATCCATCACCAGCGCATCCTTCGGCATCAGATAACGCACAGAACTGTTGAAGATTTCATCCTCCTCTAAACTGCAGCCTTCATCAGCCAGTCTGTTGCAATAGAAGATACAGGTTTCCCAAGCATTCAATATCTTGCTGCGGTTCTCACTCGCTTTGCCGCCCGTAATGAGCGAGGCGCCATCGGCAGTACGCACCATAAATTCCAGGTCCCTACCCTTCGGACGCTTCCTGTAACCCTGCGCCCAATCGTTGTACATATAGATTTCAGCATTCAGCGCCAGTTTAGCCAGCAGGAAGTTGACCACAGGCTGCGTGATGCGCCCATAATGAGAGCCTTCCTCCGAACTGGACGTCTGAGGAAGATAAGGCAACACCTGCTGCAATTCGCTGAAGATGAAATGGAAGATTTCGCTCCGTTCGCTTTGAGCCGACAGCTTTTCATCGGTAACCGAAGAGCCCGATGCCGGTTCATAGATGAGTGATTCTGCCGCAGACAGGAGTACCGGAATCCTGCCATACAAATCCATCGCCTCATAATACATTATGGCTCTGATGGCACGCACCTCAGCCTTGAACTGCGCCTTCTGGTTATCGGTAAGGTGTACTGACTGTAAATCAATCATATCCAGCGACTTGTTGCACATACCGATAGCCCGATAAAGATATTGCCAGGAAGAATAAAGCTGCTCATCATCAGGAGAAAGAGAAAGCAGACTGTCCAGACGCTGAATATCGCGGATGCCTTCCCCATCTATCGTTCCACCCATAAAATCATATAAAGGAGCTATGGTCGTATCGAATATTTCAGACGCAGAACCATTGCTGCCACCCCCATCGAGCTGATCCTTAGGATGCTCATTCAAGCACGATGAGAATGCCAACAGGGTCAGGAAAGAGATGACCCACGTGAACAAATGTGAAATATACCGTCTCATAATCCTATCACATGAAGTTTAGGTTTCAAACTGTCAAGACTGCGAATAACAGCAATCCGACTGCAAATATAAGAAAAAAGAATGATAAAAGGACACAAATATAGTAAAAATCTACGTAAATTTTGCGGTTATCAAATTTATTTGTACCTTTGCACCCGGTTAGCAGAGAGCTAACTAAGGGGTGCTACCGCTGGAAAAGAGAAAAAAGCGGATGCTGAGAATATACCCATCGACCTGAACCAGGTAATGCTGGCGTAGGAAAATAAGGCACATTCCCCCCTTATATGATGTTTTTAATTTAAATAAATGAAAAGATTCAACGGGATCGCACTCAGTGTAGCGTTTTGCTCTTTGGCAAGCCAGGCTGCACTGGCACAGACAAAAATCGACACCTTGAAGGTGCAGAATTTGAATGAAGTGATTGTAAAAGGCGTACGTGCCGCAAAGGAAGCTCCATACGCCGTGGCTAACATCAGGAAATCAGAACTCAAACAATTCTCTTGCTCAGGTCAGGAATTGCCATTTCTCCTTTCTCGTACACCGGGCATCCTCGCCTGGAGTGAGAACGGTATCGGCACCGGTACTACCTATATGCGCATTCGTGGCGCTGCCGGAAGCCGCATCAATGTAACACTCGACGGAGTGGCTCTCAACTCACCGGAAGACCAGACCGTTTTCTGGGCTAACATGAACAGTTATTCTTCGCTCCTGGGCAGCATCCAGGTACAGCGCGGCGTAGGCTCTTCTACCAATGGCGACGGTGCCTTCGGTGGAAGCATCTCTATGGCTACAGCTGCTCCTTCGCTCACCCCTACTGCAGAAGTTACCGGTACTTTCGGTTCTTACAATACCTATCATACAGGCGCCAGCTTCTCTACAGGTCTGCTCGGCAAGCATCTGATTTTTGACGGTGCTTATCACGAGACAGCTACCGACGGTTATGTAGACGGCACAGCAGGCCGCTCAGGTTCTTACTATGGCGGACTGACCTGGCTGGGCGACAACTTCAAGGTAAGCTACAAGAACATCGGCAACTTCGAGAAGACCGGTCAGGCTTGGAGCGGTGTGCTGGGCGGAGATTACAACTCTAGCTTCACCCTCCTTGAGGATGGCATCCGCACTTATAAAGATATGTATAAGGCAGGTCTGGATAAGTTTAATGTGCTGACAGGTGATTTGGTTCGCAACGGCAAGGGCGATTATACCATCACTCCTTATACCCTGCGCGACGGAAGCAAATGGGACAAGACTACTGATAACTTCTATCAGAACCACAACATCCTTTCGGCTACCTGGACACCAAGCAGCCACTGGAGCCACAGTCTCTCACTGCATTATACCTATGGCTACGGCTACTACAAGGAGTTTAAGAACAATGCCAAGTTTGCCAAGTTCGGACTCGTTTACAAGGATGCAGAGGGCAACAAGGTTAAAAAGTCTGACTTCATCCGCAAGAAGGGACTCACCCAGCATACCTACGGCATGGTATACAATACCAACTACAAGGATGAGCACTGGGATGTTATCGGCGGATTGAACCTGCAGCAGTTCCGCGGCAACCACTGGGGATACCTTACTTATATTGCCAACCAGGATGCCGAGAAGAAGTTCTTAGGCAGCAACGGAAAGTATAAGTACTATGATTCAGATGCCCACAAGTATGACTACAGCGCCTTCGTCAAGGCAAGCTATCGCTTTGCAGACTACTGGAATGCCTTCGCTGACCTGCAGTATCGTCGTGTAGAATACAAGACCGACGGTATCAACGATAAATTTATCGCCCAGGCAGATGGCAGCTACAAGAACCAGGAGCTGAACATCAACGAGAAGTACAACTTCTTCAACCCTAAGGCAGGTATCAGCTTCAACAAGGATGGCCACAAGGCATACGCATCTGTAGCCTACAGCAACCGCGAGCCAGAGCGCAACAACTTTACCGACAACTTCAACTATCCATTCCCTAAAGAGGAGAAGCTGCTCGATGTAGAGTTCGGCTATCAGTATCAGGGCGACAACTGGCATGCAGGCGCCAACTTCTACTATATGGATTATGACAACCAGCTGGCTCAGACCGGACAGTTGAGTGACATCGGCGAGGCGCTGACTACCAACATCAAGGATTCTTACCGTATGGGCGTAGAGCTGACAGCCGGCTGGGCACCATTGTCATGGTTGTCTGTAGAAGGAAATGCCGCTTTGAGCAAGAACAAGATCAAGGACTTTGATGAGTATGTAAGCAACTGGGAAGACGATACGAAGCCAGGCGTAGTACATTACGACAACTCAACCCTGTCTTATTCTCCATCAGCTATTCTGAACGGCTTCATCGATATCCACTATGCCGGTTTCTCTGCTACCTGGCACACCAACTTTGTAAGTCGCCAGTATATTACCAACACAGAAGACCGCGACTTCTCGCTGCCATGCTATTCACAGAGCGACCTGAGCCTGAACTACAGCGCTAAGGTAACCAAGGCACTCGGCATCAAGGAGGTAAGCTTCGGTGTAGACATCAACAATATCTTCAACCGCCACTATGCAGCCAGCGCATTCACCTGGGGCAATGCTACCGGTTACGGATATACATTGGACAAACGATTCAAGCAGATAGCCTACATCCCGATGGCAGATACCACCTGGATGACGCATCTTACATTGAAGTTCTAATCAGAAATCATCATGATGGATTATATTGCATCACATGGTTTAGACATTTTTACCACGGTACTCGGACTGGTTTATATCCTGTTGGAGTACCGTGCCAGTATCTGGCTCTGGCTGGTAGGCATCATCATGCCCGCCCTGGACGTATGGCTCTATTGGAGTCATGGTCTTTACGGCGATGCGGGTATGGCGGTCTACTATACGATAGCCGGTATATATGGTTATGCCGTATGGAAATATGGCAAGAAGCACAACCAGAAGGAGAAAGAAGAACTTCCGATTACCTATATGAAGAAGTCGCTCTATCTCCCTACTCTGCTGTTCTTCCTGGCAGCCTGGGGCATCACCTATTATATACTGATAACTTTCACCAACTCTACGGTTCCTCTGCAAGACAGTTTCACCAATGCCCTGAGCTTTGTGGGTCTTTGGGCGTTGGCACGCAAATATATCGAGCAGTGGTTCTTCTGGATTATCGTAGATGCCGTTTGCTTCTATCTCTATATCGTCAAAGGCATCCCATTCAAGGCAGGACTTTACGGTCTCTACGTCATCATCGCCGTAGCCGGATACTTTAAATGGAAGAAGATGATAAAAAAGAGTTGATAGTTAATAGTTCAGATATTATAGACGGAAAAAGGAAGCCAAGGCAAAAACAAACTTGCCAGGCTTCCTTTATTTCATTTATATAAACAAGAACCACTATACCAAGGTTCCGCGCTTAAACTTATCCTATCAGCGAAAAGCACATCCTTTATGCCCTTTTCACCTTTAATCCGTTTTCGATACTAACCAGTTCATCGTTGAATCCAGCATCAATCTTCAGCCTTTCTTCCACTTTTGAACAACTGTGGATAACTGTGCTATGATCACGATTACCAACGAGTTTGCCGATTCTCGAAGCAGGCATTTTGGTATATTTCTGTGCCAGATACATCGTTACCTGTCTTGCCACGACATAATCACGCTTACGGCTCTTGCTGTTCACGGCAGTAACCGTTACATTATAATGATGGCAAACCGTTTCAACGATGTCATCGATGGTGAGCGGCTTATCATCCACCTTCACCGCACGCTTGATGACGCGCTCGGCAAGACGGATATCAATGCTGCTGTTATAAACGATGCTGTAAGCCAGAAGACCATTGATGGCTCCCTGCAAATCGCGCACACTTCCGTTACAGGTCTGGGCGATGAAAGAGATGACATCTACCGGAATCTTCAAACCGTCACGACGGATCTTATTGCTCAGGATATCCACACACAACTGGATATTCGGCTTCTCCAACTCGCAGACCAGACCGCAAGAGAAACGGGTGAGCAGACGGTCTGGCATATCCTTCAACTCTACTGGAGGGCGGTCGCACGCCAGGATAATACGCTTTCCGTTGCGGAAAAGGTGGTTGAAGATATGGAAGAAGGTATTCAGCGTCTTCGCCTTACCAGCCCACTCCTGGATATCATCCACAATCAGCATATCGATAGACTGATAGAAGTTGATGAAATCATTGCTCGCATTATGGAGCACGGCATCGGTATACTGGGTCTGGAAAAGACGGGCACTCACATAGAGCACACGCTTCTGAGGATACATCTGCTTCGCTTTTAGGCCGATGGCATTCACCAGATGCGTCTTACCGCTACCCGAAGGTCCGTAAATGAACATTGGATTAAACTGGGTGGTATTGGGATGCTCGGCAATAGACAATCCTACGGAACGAGGCAGCTTATTGCTGTCACCCTCCATATAATTGTTGAAAGTAAGCTTCGGGTCTAACTGTGTATCAATGTCTTCCTGCTGCTGGGGAGCGGCAGGCTGGGCAGCCGTCTGCTGGGCACGCTCACGTGTTTGCTTTGCCATATCAGCATCGTCTGGATCTGCCTCTATATCTTGAGAAAGCTTATGCTCCTTATCGGTTACAACACGATAAGTGAGACGTATTCCTTCACCAAAATTACGATGCAGCACCTTACTTAACAAGTCAACAAAGTTCTGTTCCAAGTACTCGTATACGAACGGACTCGGAACCTGCACCAACAAAGTCTTTGTCGACGGCTTGTACGATTCAAAGACGATTGGCTTGAACCATGTGTTATATTGCTGCTCTGT
>OMAA01001005.1_pt1 | contig 11311 bp, 9 predicted proteins | sample 1674191 | NCBI WGS metagenome assembly OMAA01 (sample SAMEA103958152, study PRJEB25191) | human gut metagenome | biome: human-associated habitat [ENVO:00009003]; feature: intestine environment [ENVO:2100002]; material: feces | place: Germany | collected 2013/2015
TTTCCGTATCTGCTTGTTCTTGAAGGCGCGCACGGCAAGGGCGATGGCGGTGTACGTCTTGCCCGACCCGGCAGGTCCCGTGACGAAAATCATGTCGTGCTCGTCGAAGGCCTTCACCAGCTTCTCCTGGTTCTCGCTGCGCGGCGTGATGGGCTTCCCGCCGACGCTGTAGACGATGACGTTCCCCGCCGGCTCCACCGACGGACGTCTGCCCTTCACGATGTCGAGGATAACCTCCTCGGTCAGCGAATTGTACTGCGCGCAGTGCTTCTCCAGTGCCAGCAGGCTCTCTTCGAAGGCGCACATCTCCTCTTCATCGCCCATGACCTCTCCGTCATGCGCTACATCTCCGACCGCATCGCCGTCATCCACAAGGGCGATATCGTGGAGCTGGCCGATGCGGAAGAGCTGGTGACCCATGCCATCCACCCCTACACCCGCAGCCTGCTCTCCGCCATCCCCATGCCCAACCCCAGGCTGGAGCGGAAGAAAAAGCTGCTGGTCTACGACCCTGCCATGCACGATTACACGCAGGAGGCTCCCCAGTGGCGGGAGCTGCGCCCCAGCCACTGGGTGCTCTGCAGCGAGCAGGAGGCCAAAGACTGGCTGGCTGAAATGTAAACTTTCTCTTGCGTTTTTTGGCAAAGTTCGCCCTTTGTTTCTTGACATTTCCACCCTGCTCTACTACAATAGCTCTTGTACGTATTGTGTTGTTTTTAACAAACGGACGAAATTTAAGACCCCATTGAATCCAGCTGCCCCGGCTGCGGGTGCAGTGACTGCTCAAAGGACAAAGGACAATTTATGACAACATCCAACACCCCGATCTATGCTTCCCAGGCACGTCCCTGGCTGAAATTCTACGATCAGAAGTACATTGACCAGACCATGCCCGCCTGCACGGCGTTTGAGCTCGTCTGCCGGCAGAACAAGAACCGGCTGGGCGAGACCGCACTGGAATACTATGGCCGCAAGTTCACCTACGCTGATTTTATCGTCAACGTCAAAAAGACGGCAGCAGCCCTGCGGGCCGCGGGCCTGAAAAAGGGCGATATCGCCACGGTGGTCAGCGTGATGACCCCGGAGATCATCTTTGCGTTCTATGCCGCCGACATGATCGGCGCGACTCTGAACCTGGTGGATCCCCGTTACAGTGTGGAGGGCATCCGTGAGTACATTGAAGAGGTGGATTCCCACCTACTGATCTGCCTGAATGTGGTGTATGAGCGCTGCCATCAGGCTGCCAAGCGCACCCATGTGGAGCATGTGGTGGTGCTCTCCCCGGCCGACTCCCTGCCGCTGCCTCTGGCGCTGGGTTACAAGGTCAAGAATCTCGACAAGAACAAGTACCATTCCAACGTCATCCACTGGAAGCAGTTCCTTGCTGCCGGGAAAGACGAGAGCATTGCCGCAGAACCCTATGACCCGGAGCACGCCTGCGTGGTGGTGCACACCGGCGGCACCACTGGCTCCCCCAAGGGCGTGATGCTGACCGATAACAACTTCAATGGCATTGCCATGCAGTTCTCCGCCTGCGACACGCTGTTTTCCAAGGGTCAGTCCCTGCTGAACATCATGCCCCCCTTCATTGCCTACGGCTTTGCCTGCGGCGTACATCTGCCGCTGACGCTGGGCATCAAGGTGGTCATCATCCCCAATCTCGACTCCAATAAGCTGGGCAGCCTGATCTGGAAGTACAAGCCCGAACACATGTTCGGCGTGCCCTCCCACTACCAGCAGCTGGCTGTTGACCCCAAGCTGCAGAACAAGGATCTCTCCTTCATCCGCAACTATGCCGCGGGCGGCGATGCCATTGCCCGGGGTGCCGAACAGACGGTCAACGACTTCCTGGCCGCCCACAACGTGGAATTCCCCATCGCCAAGGGCTACGGCATGACCGAGGCATCCTCTGCTGCCACCGCTGCTGCCGGACGGAACAACAAGCCCGGCAGCGTGGGCCTGCCACTGGTCAGCACGCTGGTGTCCGCCTTTGAGCCGGGCACCGACACGGAGCTGCCCATCGGTCAGCGGGGCGAGCTGTGCATCTCCGGCCCCGGCGTTATGAAGGGCTACTACAACAAGCCTGCCGAGACCGCCGCCATCCTGCGCACCCATGCAGATGGCCGGGTCTGGGTGCATACCGGTGACATCGGCTATCTGGACCAGGACGGCTTTGTCTATCTGGACAGCCGGATCAAGCGGCTCATCATCCGTCACGATGGCTTCAAGGTGTTCCCCTCCATGATCGAAAATGTGGTCAGCCAGCATCCCGCCGTGCATCAGTGCTCTGTGGTGGGCTGCGCCGACAAGGATCATGTGCAGGGCCGCCTGCCTTTTGTCTATCTGGTGCTTGACCCTGCGGTTCCCGCCGCCAAGCGCAAGCAGATCATCAAGGAGCTGCGCCAGCTCTGCATCGAGGAGCTGCCCGAATATGTCCAGCCCGTGGGGTACAAGATCATCCCCGAAATGCCCCTGACACTGGCCGCTAAATTTGATTATCGCAAGCTGGAAGAAGAGATCACTCCCCGCGATTATTAAGCAGAATAATACACATTGGAAAGGATTCGTGACGACACCATGAAAAAGAAACTGATTGGCCTGGCCCTTTCGGCCGCCATGCTGTTCTCTGTCCTGAGCGTTCCGGCCTTTGCAGCCGCCCCGGAAGAGAGCGCAGACCCCGCTCCGGCCACTGAACAGACCGCTGCAGAGGAGGAGAACTGTTTCTTCACCTCCAGCAGCACCGAAGAAGAGAAGGAGCCCAACTCCATCACCTATGTTGCCCTGGGCGACAGCATCTGCGCCGGCATCGGCCTGACAAAGGTGCAGTACGCCACCAACCTCATCGGTGTGGATGTTTCCTTCAACTTCAAGGGCTACCCCGAGGCCTGCTATGTGGGTCAGGTGGGCAAAAGCCTGAACCTCGACCGGGATCATGCCATCAATCTGGGCCTGCCCGGCGTGATGAGCAAGGATATGCTGGAGCTGGTCAAGACCGGCACCATGGCCGAGATGAACACCCTCTCCGGCTGCCAGTACAATTACCCTGAGTTCATCGACTACATCAAGAGCGCCGATGTCATCTCCATCCAGCTGGGCTCCAACGATGCCTTTGTGCCCACCGTGGTCTCCTTTGGCGAGGCCACCAACTGGAAGAGCGCCGACCTGGCTTCCATCGTGCTCAGCGGCAACCTGCGCGACCGCGACCAGGACACTGAGGCTGCACTGAACGAGAGCCTGAAAAAGCTCAGCCTGACCCGCAGCGAGAAAGATGCCGTCTGGAACCTGTTCTTCTCCGGCATGAACAAGATCTGCGAGAACGCTTATCCCGAAAGCAGCAGCAACCTGCGCCAGATCGTGGCGACTGTCAAGGAGCTGAACCCTGATGCCCAGATCCTGATCATCGGTGCCACCAACCCTGTGCCCCTGCTGCCCAGCTGGAGCGACTACTTCAGCAAGCTGAACAATTACGAAAAGCAGCTGGCCGATGTTTACGGTGCCACCTACGTTTCCATCCCCTTTGCTCAGACTGAGCTGGATGGCCACCCCACCATCTCCGGCCACAAGTACATCGCCGACAAGATCGTCAAAGCAATCGAGGCCCAGCAGTAAAATGAAAGAGGAACAACCCTCTCCGTCAACGCCTGCGGCTTTGCCAGCTCCCCCGAAAGGGGGAGCTTTTTTGATGCCGTAAAGTACAGCACCAAACCTCTCCCCTCGGGAGAGGTGGCATTGCGAAGCAATGACGGAGAGGATCGTCCCTCTCGATGAAAAAAATATTACTTTTCGTAACTCTGGGGCAGCTCGTTCTTGGGGTCACGGTCCATCAGGGAACGCACCGCCTCGGCGGCGCTCATGCCCTTGTTCACAACAGCGTTCACGGTCTGGACAATGGGCATTTCCACCTGATACTTGGCGGCAAGCTCCAGCGCGGCAGGCAGGGCGTTCATGCCCTCGACCACCATACCCACCTCCTTCACGGCCTGCTCCGGGGTCTCACCCTTGCCGATGAGGATGCCGGCCCGGTTATTGCGGCTGTGCATACTGGTGGCGGTCACGATCAGGTCACCGATGCCGGCCAGACCGGCAAAGGTGTGGACATTGCAGCCCATGGCCACACCCAGCCGGGCAAGCTCGGCAATGCCGCGGGTGATGAGGGCGGCACGGGCGTTGTCGCCATAGCCCAGGCCGGTGGAGATGCCCACGCCCAACGCAATGACGTTCTTCATGGCACCGCTGAGTTCCACACCCTTGATGTCCTCATTGGTATACACACGCATGACGTTGTTGGTGAACACCGTCTGCACGAATCTGGCCGCTTCCATATCCTTGCTGGCCGAAACGATGGTGGTAGGCAGGTCGATCGCCACCTCCTCGGCGTGGGTGGGGCCGCTCAGGGCCACCAGACGCACCCCCTTGGGGCCGCCCTCTTTGCCCAGCTCATCGGCCAGGATCTCCGTCATGGTGAACAGGGTATCCTTTTCAATGCCCTTGGCAACGTCCACAATGATCTGACCGTCCGGCACAAAGGGCCGGGCCTTGGCTGCGGTGGAGCGCACGAACACCGACGGCACCGCGAACAGCAGGATCTCCTTGTCCGTGCACACCTCTTCCACGCTCTTGGTGAACTTCATCTCTGCCGGAATGGTCATGCCGGGCAGATTGGGGTGAACCCGGGTGGTGGAAAGGTTGTCGATCTCCTGTTCCAGCGCCGACCACACGGTCACGTCATTGCCGCTCACCGTCAGCATCCGCGCCAGAGCCATGCCCCAGGTGCCTGCACCCAGAATACCAATTTTATGCTTCATTGTGTTTTGTCCTCCGTATGCGCCGGGCTGCTTGTGTGCCCGGCCTGTTCCCCGCGCTTCCTGCACGGGGCCTGTCTGATTCCATTTTACACGAAACATCGTACCGCGTCAACTCCTTGCCAGTCTGCACAAAGTTAACCGGTGTTTTCTTTTGTTTTTGGCCAGAGTGAAAGATTTTCGCCAATGGATTGCACTTATCTCCATTTCATGCTATAGTATTTTGGTAGGAATTGTAGGATATGCTCTTGACCTGAACCACAGTTTAAGGTGTATCCTAAAGATATTCCACCGTTTTTTTGTCAATAAGGAAGAAAAATATGTTTGAAGCACTTCTTACCAACCGCACGGTCAGCGTGCTGTGGGAGGCCCTGCCCCGCATCCTGACGGCAGGCCTGACCATGACCATTCCCCTGACCCTGATCTCCTTCAGCCTTGCCATGGTCATTGCAGTGGCTGTTGCGCTGGTGCAGTACGCCAATGTTCCGGTGCTGCGCCAGATCGCCCGGTTCTACATCTGGGTCATCCGGGGCACGCCGCTGCTGGTGCAGCTGTTCATCATCTTCTACGGCCTGCCCAGCCTGGGCATCATGCTGGATGCTTTTCCGGCAGCCGTCATCGCCTTTGCTTTCAACGAGGGTGCCTACTGCGCTGAGACCATGCGCGGCGCACTGGAAAGCGTGCCCCAGGGCCAGCTGGAGGCCGGTTCCTGCGTGGGCATGACCTGGTGGCAGATCATGCGCCGCATCGTTCTGCCGCAGGCCCTGCGCACCGCCGTGCCCTCCCTGTCCAACTCCCTCATCAGCATGATCAAGGACACCTCTCTGGCCTCCAACATCACGGTGGCAGAGTTGTTCATGGCAGGCCAGCGTGTGGCAGCCCGCACCTACATTTTCCTGCCTATTTACTGCGAGGTGGCTGTGGTCTACCTGCTGTTCTGCACCATCATCACCAAGCTGCAGGCGCTGGTGGAGCGGCAGCTGAACGCACACGGCTTCCAGTGAGAAAGGGGTGGACGGTATGGCCATGTTAGAGATCAAAGACATCCACAAAACATTTTACACCTACGATGACAAGCCCCGTTTCCACATTGGGCCTTTCCCGCGCGGCACTGCCCGCCGGGTGCGCAGCGCACTGCACGTCCTGAACGGCGTGGACCTGAGTGTGGAAAAGGGAGATGTTGTTGCCATTCTGGGCCCTTCCGGCTCCGGCAAGACCACCCTGCTGCGCTGCCTGAACTTTCTGGAGACCGCTGACAGCGGCACTCTGGTGTTCGACGGCGAATCCTTCGACCTTGGCAGGATCTCCCGGGCCGACATTGCCCGCCTGCGCAAAAAAACGGCCTTTGTGTTCCAGAACTACAACCTGTTCCGGAACAAGACCGCCCTGCAGAATGTGACCGAGGGCCTGATCGTTGCCCGCAGGATGCCCAAAGAGCAGGCGGATGAGATCGGCAGACGGATGCTGGAAAAGGTCGGTCTGGCCGACCGGGCCGACTACTATCCCCGCCAGCTTTCCGGCGGACAGCAGCAGCGCGTTGCCATTGCCCGCGCCCTTGCCACCGACCCGGAGATCATTTACTTTGACGAACCCACCAGTGCCCTTGACCCGGAGCTGACCGGTGAGGTGCTCTCTGTCATGCGGAATCTGGCCGAGGAGGGCATGACCATGCTGGTGGTCACCCACGAGATGGGCTTTGCCCGCAACGTCTCCTCCAAGACGGTATTCATGGAGAACGGCGTGGTGGTGGAGCAGGCCCCTTCCCACGAATTCTTTGCCCACCCCCGCGAGGAGCGGACCCGGGAGTTCCTGCGGAAGATCGAGCATACAGCATAAGGGCTGGCCGACGGGGAGCTTTCCACGCAAATGCTTCGGGCCATTCCATCGCCCGCCCTATTGCCTTCGGCAACAGGGTCCCACCCCAGCGGAACATTTGCTTAGGAAACTCCCCGCCGTCCTTTTGATACAGCTTTTTCTATGAAAGGATCTTAACTATGAAGCGCAGAACTTTTATTTCGATGATGAGTGTCATGGCCGCCGCCGGCGTTCTGACCCTGTCCGGCTGCTCCAACAGCAGCACCTCCACCGCCGCAAGCTCCGGTGCATCCTCTGCTGCCGGTTCCTCTGCTGACCAGCTGGCTGCCATTCAGGCCAGTGGCAAGCTGATCGTGGCACTGGAGGGCGCATGGCAGCCCTGGAGCTACCATGACGAGAGCGACACTCTGGTGGGCTATGATGTGGAGGTCTCCCGCGCCATCGCCGAAAAGCTGGGCGTGGAGCCGGAGTATGTGGAGAGCGATTGGGACAGCCTGTTCGCCGGTCTGGACGCTGGACGCTTTGACATGGTCTGCAACGGCGTGGAGGTCACCGACGAGCGCGCCCTGACTTATGATTTCACCACCCCCTACGGTTACATCCACACCGCTCTGGCCGTCCGCAAGGACAACGACGAGATCAAGACTTTTGAGGACCTGAAGGGCAAGACCACTGCCAACAGCCTGGCTTCCACCTACATGGAGCTGGCCGAGAGCTACGGTGCCACCGTGCAGGGCATCGACACCCTGGAGGAAACCATCCAGCTGCTGACCGCGGGCCGCATTGATGCCACCCTGAATGCGGATGTCTCCTTCTACGATTACCTGAACGTCCATCCGGATGCCGACTTTAAGATCGTGGCCCAGACCGAGGATGCCTCCCACGTTGCCATCCCCCTGCGCAAGGGCGACAACAGCGCCACCCTGCTGGAAGCCGTCAACAACGCCATCGATGAGCTGCGCGCCGACGGCACCCTGAAGGAGCTGGGCGAGAAGTACTTCGGTCAGGATATCTCCTCTGAGAACTGAGCTTTCCCCGAATACGCCAGGAGGGCGGCTGCCGATGCAGCCGCCCTCCTTTTGTTATGCGTGAAAATAATCATAGATGGTCTGTGCCAGCTGGGGGCCAACGCCGGGGGTATTTTCCAGCTGGTCGGGGGTGGCCTCCCGCACAGCACCCACGCTCTTGAACTGTGTCATCAGGGCCTTGGCCGTTTTGGGGCCCACCCCGGGCACCTCGGTCAGGGTGGAGGAATAGCTCTTCTTCCGCATCTGCTGCTTGCGGTAGGCATTGGCAAAGCGGTGGGTCTCGTCCTGGATGGCCGTGATAAAGGTGAAAGTCCCCCGGTTCATATTGATGGCGATCTCCCGGCCCTCACTGTCCACGATGGCGCGGGTGCGGTGATGGTCATCCTTGACCATGCCGTAAAGGGGCACATCGGCCAGCGAAGTGCCTGCCAGTGCCGCCTTGGCCGCGCTGACCTGTCCCCGGCCGCCATCCATCAGCAGCAGGTCCGGCAGGGGGGCAAAGTGCTCGTCTCCCTCCAGATACCGCCGGAACCGGCGCTCCAGCACCTCCTCCATGGCCCGCAGGTCGTCGGCGTGGTCCAGAGTCTTTACCTGGAACCGGCGATAGTCCCGCTTCAGGGGCCGTCCGTCCGCGAACACCACCATGGAGGCCACCATGTCCTGCCCGGCGGTGTGGGAAATATCGTAGGATTCCAGCCGCCGGGGGGCCTCCGCCAGCCCGGCCAGGGCTCCCAGCTGCTCTAAGGTCTTGCCGGTGCGCTCGGCGTCGGAGGTGATGCGCTCCACCTCCTCCCGGGCGTTGCGGCGGGCCATGCGCAGCAGCTCCGCCCGCTCTCCCCGCTGGGGCACCCGCAGGGTCACCCGGTGCCCGGCCCGGCCCGTCAGCAGGGCGGCGAAGGTGTCCATATCCTCCAGCTCGCAGGGCACCAGGATCTCCCGGGGCAGGGCCTGGCGGTCCAGGTAATACTGGCTCAGCACGGCGGAGAGAATGTCCGCCTCCTCCTGGTCGGCGGCGGCGGAGAACACCTCCACCTCCCGGCCCAGAAGATTGCCGTCCTCAATGTGCAGCACGGCGCTGCCGCAGCGGACCTGGCCCGGGTACACGCCCCACACATCCGTGTCGGCGCAGACTCCGGCGATGACCTGCTGGGTCTTGCCCAGCACGGAGATGGCCCGGATGCGGTCCCGCAGGGCGGCGGCCTTTTCAAAGTTCAGCTCCTCCGCCGCCTGCTCCATCTCCTGCTGCAGCTCCGCCGTCAGCTGGCGGTAGTGGCCGCTGAAGATCCGCACCGCCTGGCGGATCCGGGCCTGATACTCCGCCTGGCCAGGGCCGTCCGGGCGGCAGAAGCCGTCGCAGCGGCCGATGTGGTGGTTCAGGCAGGGCCGCTCCCTGCCGATGTCCCGGGGAAACTGGCGGGCACAGGTGGGTAGGTGCAGGGCACCGCACACCGCCTCAATGGCCAGCCGGGTCTCCCGCCGGCCGCCGAAGGGGCCGAAATATTTCGCGCCGTCGTCCGCCGTTTTTCCCACCAGGGAGAAGCGGGGGTAGGCCGCGTCGGCGTCCAGCCGCACAAAGGGATAGCCCTTGTCGTCCTTCAGCAGGATGTTGTACCGGGGCATATGGCGCTTGATGAGAGAGTTTTCCAGGATCAGGGCCTCGAACTCCGTGGAGACGAAGATGGTGTCGAAATGGTCCACCTGGGACACCATGGCCCGGGTCTTTTCGTTGTGGGAGGCGGTGTCCTGGAAATATTGGCTGACGCGGTTTTTCAGCTTTTTGGCCTTGCCCACATAGATCACCTTACCGGTTTTGTCCATCATCAGATAGACCCCCGGGGCCAGAGGCAGATCGTTGGCCTTCTGCCGCAGCTCATCCTTGGTCATGGCGACCCTCCTTTCAGGGTTTTCCCCAGTATAGCACGTTTACCACCGGAAAGGAAGTTTACATTTTCCTCGACAGAAGGTATAATAGGGGGAAAAGACACCACTAAGGAAAGAGGGAGAATCCGTATGCATAACAAATGGAACAGCGCCAACGTGGATCAGGTGCTGCTGCGAAAAGGGGAGGAACATCTGCTGTACCGGGGCCCGGAGGGCAGCGTGGTCCGGAATGACCACCTGGTCATGAGCGATATCGCCGACGGACCGGCTCTGGCGGCGCTTCTGCACCGCCTGGGGCTGGAAAACGGGGGGCTTTTCTGCGTCCCCCAGGGGGCCAGTGACGAGGTGGCCCGGGCCTTTGGCCTGAAAAAGGGCGTCCCCTGCACCCAGTGGGTCTATGGCGAAAGCCAGCCGCCCCGGGTCCCCGCCGCGGAGGTGCGGCCTATAACGGAGGAATACCTCCCCCTGTGCGCCGCCCACTATCACCCGGAGGACGGCGAGGCGGCATATCTGCGCAGCCGGATGGAGGCGGGGCAGCTGTGGGGCCTGTTTGAAGATGGGCAGCTGGCGGCTTTCATCGGTGTGCACCACGAGGGCAGCATGGGCATTTTAGAGGTCCTGCCGGAGTATCGCCGCCGGGGCCTGGCCATGGCCCTGGAGGGCTGGCTGATCCGGTGGCACCTGGAGCGGGGCTGGACCCCCTTCTGCCATGTGTATGAGGACAACCCCGCTTCCCACGCCCTGCAGAAAAAGCTGGGCCTGACTCCGGCCCCGGAGCAGGTGGTGTGGCTGCATCGTCCCCACGGGGAGGACGAGGAATGACCGCCATTGCAGCCGTCTGCGAAAACGGCGGCATCGGCCGGGAGGGGGCTCTGCTGTTTCACATCCGGGAGGACCTGCGGCGGTTCCGGCAGCTGACCCTGGGGAAAACCGTGGTCATGGGCCGCCGGACCCTGGAGAGTCTCCCCGGGGGCCGGGGCCTGCCGGACCGGCGGAACCTGGTGCTGACCCGGGATCTGGATTTCACCGCCCCGGGGGCGGAGGTGATCCATGACCTGGCGGAGGTGCCGGAGGACGCGGTGGTCATCGGCGGGGAAAGCGTGTACCGCCAGCTGCTGCCCCGGTGCAGCACCGTGTATCTGACGAGGATCTTCGCCGCGCCCCAGGCCGACGCGTTTTTCCCCGATTTATCCCGGGACAGTGCGTGGACAGAGGCGGAACAAAGCGAGACATTTACCTCCGGCGGCGTGTCGTTCCAATATGTGACCTACCGCCGGAAATAAGAACGAAGGAGGCGGTCTTATGGCAGACCTGGGCACCAATGTGCGATATATCAAGGGCATCGGCGAGGCCCGGGCCGCCGCCCTGGAAAAGCTGGGCATTACCACCCTGGGGGACCTGATCGCCTATTTCCCCCGGGGGTATGAGGACCGGACCCAGGTCCGCCCCATCCGGGAGCTGACCGCCGGGGAGAGCGTATGCGTCCGGGGCATGGTGGCGGCAGACCTGACGGCCTATCGCATTTCCGGAGGCCGCACCATCGCCAAGACCCGGGTGGTGGACGACAGCGGGTCTCTGGACCTGGTGTTTTTCAACATGGAGCACCGGCGGGACACCCTGCACCAGGGGGATGTGTGCGTCTTTTTCGGCAAGGTGGAGGACAATCTGCGGCGCAAGCAGATGATCAATCCCCTGTTTGAGCCGGAGGGGCGGCAGCAGGTCACCGGGCGCATCATGCCCATCTATCCCCTGACCGCCGGAGTCACCCAGGGGCTGATGGCCCGG
>OMAA01001008.1_pt1 | contig 11308 bp, 11 predicted proteins | sample 1674191 | NCBI WGS metagenome assembly OMAA01 (sample SAMEA103958152, study PRJEB25191) | human gut metagenome | biome: human-associated habitat [ENVO:00009003]; feature: intestine environment [ENVO:2100002]; material: feces | place: Germany | collected 2013/2015
CCACCTCCCCCTACGGGTACTCCTCCTTCCAGAAGGAGGAGAATGGAGATACTACCGACTTTTTAGTCACCCCATTTAAGATACTATTGACTAACATTTGGCTCAAATCCGTATAAAAGGAACAAACGGCAACAACCTTTTTTCCGGATTGATCCCAGAATTCCAAGTGATTTCTTTTTCTCCTTCTCCGGCAGAAGAAAGAATGGTCGTTTTTTCACGTTTTTTCTTATTCATCATTTGCACTGCATCAAATGAATAACGATCAGATGCACGTACGATTACCCAAATGATTAAATCATGTGAACCACTGCGCCAGCAATTGCTCCGTTATTTCCCACAACTGTTCTTTCTGCACATGATAAATGTAGTTGTCCGACAACTCTTTCCTACGATTGCTTGCATAAAGCTGTCCGCTGACTCCGGCCACTGCCTCATCCAGCAAGAGGCCGACGGCAGTGGAAGCCCCTTTCTTCGGCGTGCGGATAAAGGGGCGGAAAAAGATATCCGTCAGAGGGTCAAACCACTGGTGCATAGTGATGATGTCGGTAGAAACAATGCCGGGATCGGCGGCATTGACAGTGATTCCTTTTTCACGGAGGCGTTCCGAAAGTTCGATCGTAAACAGCATCAAAGCCAGTTTTGTATTGCTGTAAACAGGGATTCGCCAAAAACGTCCCTTTCTTCCCTGCCGGAAGAAATCGGGAAAATCGAGGTGTCCGATCGCATACGTGCAAGAAACCATGTTTACAATACGGGCTCCGCATGTCAATGCCGGAAGGAGTTTCCGGGTAAGCAGGTACGGCCCCAGATAGTTCACACTGACCGTTCGTTCAAAGCCGTCGTCGGTGATGTGAAGTCCGGTTTCCATCGTTCCGGCGTTATTCATCAGCAGGGAAACGGGGAGATGACGCTCCACAATCCGATCGGCAAAAGAAGCTGTCGATGCCATAGAAGACAGATCGACTGCCATGACTTCCAGGTTTACGTTTCCTGTCTCGTTCACTAGACGCTGCCGTATCGGTTCCGCTTTGGACGGACGATAGCAAGCCATAATAATATGGTAACCGGCTTCGGCTACGGCACGGGTTATTTCCGTTCCCATGCCGCCGTCGGCACCGGTGATGATTGCCCATTTCTCTTCACTCATTGCTTTTCCAGTTTTTCAATCTCCCGTTGCAGGCCGGGAGGCAGTTTTTCTTTCAGATGTTGGTGGCAGGCCATTTCGATTGTGTACATTCGCCCGATGCAGTAGTTGCTGTGCCCGCAGTTACAGCATGCCTGCTCTTCCCGCCTCATCCGGTTGACAAACTCCGGTTCGTTGAGCAACGCACGTGCCATCTGGACGGCATCGAAGCCGGCATCCAATACTTCATCTATCTTTTCGCGGGACACCAGTCCGCCCACATAAATCAACGGAGCTTCCGGAAGTGCCACCCGAAATTTCAGTGCATCCTCCAGGAAATAGGCTTCCCGGAAAGGAACGGTCGGAATCATCCACTTTCCAAACATCCGAACCCCGTATTTCAGCCACCAGCAGTCCATGTAGTAAGCCATCGAACGAATCGGCATCGCTCCCCGCATGACGTACATCGGGGCTTTGCTGACAAAGCCTCCGCTCAGTACCAATGCGTGCGCGCCCAATGCCAGCAGGCGTTTGGCCACTTGCAAGGTTTCATCGGTTTCCATGCCGCCTTTGAAGCCATCGCCTCGTTCATCACCATTTCCATAAAGCGCATCCGATTTTCGAGCGAGCCGCCGTATTCGTCTTTCCGGTGATTGGTGTAGGGAGACAGGAACTGGCTGATCAGATATCCGTGTCCGGCATGCACCTCCACGGCGTCGAAGCCGGCTTCCCGTGCCGCGGCCACCGCGGCCGGCGACGAGGCGACTTCGAACACGCCCTGCGCCCACGCCTCCTGAGCGCCGACGGAAACACGGCCTCCATCGGAGGGACCGCCGGAAATCAGTCGGATCGCACTGAGCAGCATCGATTTGCCGGCACCTGTTTCGCCGGTGATCGCCGTCATACCGCCTGCCGGGGCGATCAGCGCGGAACGGATCGGACCGAGATTGTGGATCTCAAGCTCTTCCAGCATGCCCTGTCACTTCCCGCTTTCCGGTTTGCCGGTTCTAGGGAACGATTGCCCATGATGCGTGCCGCCGGTCTTGCGCGCCTGCTCGCGCCAGCCGACGACAGGCAAATCAAATTTGGTGACGAGCCGGTTCGTGAACGGCACGCCAGACAAACGAGCCAATCGCAAAGTGCATTTCGATTCACGCACTTCGACACGTGTGCCTTTGGGCAGTGCGCGTTGACGACGGCCGTCGCAGCAGATCCAGCCATCCGACGTGGAATCCTCGAGAATGTCGATGGCGAACGTGGAGCCGGAACCGATGATGAGCGGACGTGCGAACAACGCATGCGCCGCCAACGGCACCAATTGCAAGGCTTTCACATTCGGCCACATGATCGGCCCGCCCGCGGAAAACGCGTAGGCGGTGGAACCGGTCGGCGTGGATACGATCACGCCATCGCAACCGAATGAGCTCATCTCCACGTCGTCGACACGGATGGACAATTCCACCATCTTGCCACGGTCCGCACGTTCCAAAGTGATGTCGTTCAACGCCCAGTCCTCGATGGGTTCCGTCGCGCCCGGCAGCCATACGTCGACGTGGGCGATCATACGTTCGTCGATGGAATAGTCGTGGTCGGCGATCCGACGGATCGCCTCGCTCATCTGGAAGCTTTCAAATTCGGCAAGAAAGCCGACATGCCCTAGGTTCACGCCGAGGATGGGCACTTCAGTGCAATGAACCAGTTCGGCCGCGCGCAGAATGGTACCGTCCCCGCCAAGCACGACCACGATTTCCGTGTTTTTCGGCACTACTGGCGTCTTGCTGCCGAAATCGGGCGCTTCGATGTTGTCGATGATCGTCACTTCGAAATCGGCGCGCCGCAGCTGTTCGACGGCTTCTTCGACCACCGTGCCGCTTTCACGCAGACGTGTATGCGTCACTACCACCGCATGCCGGGTACCGTGCATCGCAAGCCCTTTCCGAGAACTCTCGTACATACCACGTCCTCGACGGACGCCGATGCCTACCATTGTAATCGAACAAATGAACGAATGGCGGTAGCGGGTGTCCGGACACGCCGCAGACGTTTCCGTTCGTTCACGAGCCACGTACATCCCACCCGCAAAACCTGTTCGTCGTTTTCCCACGAATCCGCCGAACAGGCCGAATGGTATGTCTCTGCACCGTTCGTCACACTACCGTCTACAATAGCTCAAGGAAACGAAGACCGTTTATACAGACAAGGAGCGAGGAACAGCATGTCCAACCTCGTCTTCGACGAGTCCTCCTCCAATCGCGAGGCCTCACATGGCTATGCCTGGTGGTTCTCCGGAGACACGTTCGAAAAGGCCATGGCAGAGGAGCGCAAGCCGCGCAAACGCAGCCTGATGCACAAACTCACCACGCATCCCGGACGCCTGACCATCCTGTACTTCACGCTTCTGGGCGCGTTGTCCACGCTGCTCCTGCTCACTCCCGCCGCCACACCGAAAGACGAGCAAACGACATTCACCACCGCGTTCTTCACCGCGATCTCCGCGATTTCGACGTGTGGCATCTCCATCGTCAATTCGACGACGCATTGGTCCGCTTTCGGCCAGGCCGTGCTCATCTTCTCCGTGCAGATGGGCGGCTTGGGTGTCATGACGTTCGCTTCACTCATCGCCTTGGCCGTGAACCACCATCTCAAGGCCACGCAAAAGCTGCTGACGGCCAACGAGCTGGGCACCACGAAACTCGGCGAGATCAAGGGCGTGCTCACCGTGGTCATCGCCACCGCGTTCACCATCGAAGGCATCACGTTCGTGGCGCTGTTCCCCGGCCTGTACAAAGTCAATCATGGCAATGTGCGGCACACGCTGTGGGAATCGTTGTTCTTCGCGGTCATGGCATACAACAACGCCGGCTTCACCCCTGACGGCGCCGGCCTGCATGTCAACAATTGGGCTGTTGGCCTGCCTATCCTCGTCAGCGCGTTCTGCGGCACGCTCGGCTTTCCCGTCCTGCTTAACCTCATGCGCTCATGGCGCAACCATCGTCCGCCGAAGCGTTGGAGCCTGCATACCAAGCTCACGCTGACCACCACGTTCTGCATCGTGCTCGCCTCGTTCACCTGGTTCCTCCTCATGGAATGGAACAACAAACTGCTGTTCGCCACCGAAGGCGTGGAACCGCGGTTGTGGCATGCGATGGTGGCGGCCGTCATGCCCCGCAGCTCCGGCTTCGACCTGTCATGGATGCCGGGCGTGAGCGACGCGACGAAGGTGTTCCTGTCCATCGTCATGTTCATCGGCGGCGGCAGCACTTCGACCGCAGGCGGCATCCGCGTCACCACATTCGCCGTGATTCTGTTGACCTGCCGCGCCGCGTTCACCGGACGCCATGACGTCAACGCATTCCATCGTCGCATCCATTCGCAAGCCGTCATGACGGCCGTGGCCGTCACCACCTCATGTCTGGCACTCGTCACCATAGTGTCCATGACATTGATGGCCATCACCGGATGCTCGCTGAGCAACGCGCTGTTCGACACCTGCTCGGCGTTCGGTCTGGGAGGCTATTCGGTCGGCGTGGCCAGCGCTTCTAGTCCAGCGGTCCTGTACATTCTCGCCGCGACCATGTTCATCGGCAGGCTCGGTCCGCTCACCATCGCCTACGCGATCTCCAGGCCGCGCAATGTGGAGCCGGTCCGCTACCCCACCGAGCAGATCGTGGTTGGCTGAACAGGACCAGCGACACGACTTCCTATACTTGACATCCGGAAAGAACATCGAAAGGTACACGAACAATCATGGCTAACAACACCAGAAGCGTTCTTGTGGTAGGACTCGGCCGTTTCGGCAGTTCCGTAGCCACCACATTGGATACGATGGGACAGGATGTGCTCGCCGTCGACAAGGACGGCGAACTGGTGAACCGCTGGTCCTCGCAGATCCCCACCGTGCAGGCCGACATGACCGACGTGATGGCGTTGGAGCAGATCAACGCCTCCGATTTCGACACGGCGGTCGTAGCCATCGGCGACAGCGTCGAAGCGTCCGTCATCACCGCCGGCAATCTGCTGGACGCGGGCATCTCCGACATTTGGGCGAAGTCGGTGTCCAAGGAGCATGCGCGCATTCTGCAGCGTATCGGCGCACGGCACATCATCAACGCGGAGACCGATGCCGGCAAACGCGTAGGGCACTTGGTGTCCGGCAACTATCTGGACTACATCGAGCTTGAAGGCGCGTACAGCGTGGTGAAGATCCACACTCCCCCGCATGTCGTCGGTTACTCCATCGAGGATGCGCGCGTACATGAACGGTTCGGCATCACCGTGGTCGGTGTCAAATCGCCGGGCAAGGAATTCGAATACGGTTCGAAAGAGCTGATTATGCACCGTAACGACGAGCTCATCATCATGGGCAAGCAGGATCAGATCGACAAGTTTTTGAGGGGCTAGGCCCACGGAACATGCAAAAGGCCGGCGGTCCATATGGGATTTTTCATATGGGCCGCCGGCCTTTCATTTTTACGCTATCGATTGGCGGAGAACGGTTTACGCCACTGCATACAGCAGATACTCGATGTTGCCGTGCGTGCCTTCGATCGGTGAGACCGCCGTGGCGCGTACATCCAGTCCGTTGGCTTTCGCGCAGGCGGTGACGGTGTCGAGCGCCTGTTTGCGTAAGGTTTCGCTTTCCACGATGCCGTTTTTGCCGAGGTTGCCTTTGCCGACTTCGAACTGCGGTTTGACCAGCAGCACGACGTGTGCGCCGGGCGCGGCGATGCGCGCGATGACGGGAATCACGTATGTCAACGAGATGAATGACACGTCGGATACGATCATGCTTGGCCGGTACGGCAGATCATCCGCTTCGACGTCGCGGATGTTGACGCCGCTCATTTCGATGATGCGCTCGTTGCCTGCGATGCGCGGGTCAAGCTGGCCGTGCCCCACGTCGAGCGCGATCACATGCGCGGCACCGCGTCGCAGAAGCACGTCGCAGAAACCGCCGGTGGACGCGCCGATGTCGAGGCAATCGAATCCTTCCGCGGAACGCAGGCCCGTCTGGGAGAACATGTCGAACGCGCCGACCAACTTGTAGGCTCCACGGGAGACGTAATCGTCTCCCAGATCGGCATCAAGCGTGTCGGCGGCCGTGACTTTGAGCGACGCTTTGGATGCGACGATGCCGTTCACCCGGACCTTGCCGGATTCGATCAGCCGTTGTGCTTTGGAGCGGCTGTCCGTGACGCCACGCTCCACCAGCGCGATGTCGAGTCGGACGACGGCACCGGAATCGTCATTCATGTTGCGCATACGCACGTGCGGCAATCAGGCGATTCGGAATTCCGGCACGATCATGCCGTCGACGCTGTGTCCGCGATCCGCCGCATCCCACATGGCGGCGCAGGCCGCACGAAGACCGTCGACGCTGGTGATGTCGGTGACGTAAAGACGATCGCCGTCGACGCACGCCTGCACGTCGCGGCAGCTCCAAGCGCCAGCCTCATGCACGACTTCGGGGGCCGGCTCGTTAAGTCCGGTCAGGTCCTTGGCGATGTAGGTCGGACGCAGATGCTCCGGAGCGAACATCAGCTCATGCGGATTGGTGACGCCGGTCAGCACGGCCAGGGAATCATAGCCGCCACGATTGCCGGCTTCGATATCGGTATCGAGACGGTCACCGATGGCGAGGCATGCTTCCTTGGCCACTGGTTCGGCACCATCATGCGCGGCAAGCAGTCGGGCTTCGTCATACATGGCGGATTCCGGCTTGCCTGCGGACGAAACCGGTTCCACACCAGTGGCGTTGATGACGGCCATGATCATGGAACCGCAACCGGGGGCGATGCCCAGCTCACGCGGAATGGTCAGGTCGCGGTTGGTCACGAAATACGTGGCGCCCTGTTCTACGGCGTAGGCGATTTGCGCCATCTGGTTCCAAGACATGTCCGGGTACCAGCCTTGGATGGCCGCGACCGGCTTGTCTTCGGCGGAATCAACCACTTCAAGACCCTGCTTGGCGACTTCCTCACGCAGATGCTGTGCTCCGAGCACAAACACTTTCGCACCTTGCGGCACCGCACGGGCCACCATACGGGCAGCCACCACGGACGAGGTGATGACCTGCCATGGTTCGACGTCAAGGTCGAAGCCCTTAAGCTGGTCGGCCACCACGGATTGCAGTCGGGAGGAATTGTTGGTGGTGTATTCCACCGTCATGCCGAGGCCTTCGGCCTTGCGGATGCTCTCTGCAGCATGTTCCACCGGATTCTTGCCGCGGTAGACCACGCCGTCAAGATCAAGCAGCGCCAGCTGGTAGGCTTCGCTCAGCGGACGGGTTGTGGATTTCAGCATTGTTTTGCCGCACCTCACTCGTTGTCGGAATCGGCTGCGGATTCGACCTCATCCTCAGTCTGATCGTCTTCGGAGTCGCCCGCGTTTTCGCCGTCACCGGCAGGCTCGTCGTCGGACTCGGCGCCTTCCTTGGCCGCTTCGGCATCAAGCTGGGTCTCATCGTTGGTCTCGCCGTTCTCGTCGACGGCCTCGGAATCGTCCTCATCCTCGTCTTCCGGCGCATACTGAGCGTCATCTTCGGAAATGCCGAGCTTGTCCATAAGCTCGTCGTTCAATTCCTGCATGTCGTATTCGATGACCAGATCGTCGGAGGTCTCGTCCTCTTCGGCATCGGCGTACTGCAGCTCAAGCTTGTCAAGCAGCTGGTCGAGGGCCACGGCCTCATCGGAGCGTCCGGCCTGCTCGAGGAAGTACTGTTCGGCCTGCACCGCACGCATGCGGTATTCGCCGGCCAGACCCTTGGAACGGCCCAGCGTATGCACGATCTCAATGGCCTTATCCCACAGTTCGAGGTCGCCCAGCGCGCCCGCGTACACGAGGAACATCTCGGCCTTGGATTCGCCGCGCAGATACTTCGCGTCATCGCTCATGGCGGTTTCGATGGCCTTCTTCGGCTCGCCCATACCACGCTCGCAGTCGGCGATGAACGGCAGATAGTCAAGGAAACCGTTCATGCGGAACGCGGTGCGGAACTCACGCAGGGCAAGTTTGTAATCGCCCTGACGGTAGGCCACGAACGCAAGGGTCTCACGCGCGAAATCAATACGGGAAGCCTGATGCGCCACCCACTTGGCGTGTTCGAGCGCCAGCTCCGGATCCCTTTCCTCAAGCGTGTAGGCGGCGAGGATGTGCAGGCCGATGTTCTCCGCATGTTCCTTGGACAGGCCACGCAGACGCTCACGGTCATCGGTGGACAGCATGCTCCACTCGATGCCCTTCGGCATCTTCGGCTCGCCCGGGCGACGATGCGTGTACGGGTTTTGCGACGGGAAGCTCATCGTGCCGTCGGAATTGCGACGTGGCTTCGACAGGTATTCACCACGCTTCGCCTCGCGGTACTCCATCTTCTCTTCACGGGTGAATTCGCGGCGCTCCTCGCCTTCCGGACGCTGGTCGCGATCCTTGTGGAAGTCACGACGCTGGTTGTCACGGCGGAAATCCCTGCGATCGCCGTCACGACGATCATCACGACGGAAATTACGACGCTCGCCATCACGGCGCTCCCCGCGGCGGTCATCGCGGCGGAAGTCCCTGCGATCGCCGTCCTTGTGGAAGTTGCGGCCGCCACGACGCTCACCATCGTCACGGCGGAAGTCACGACGGTCACCGTCATGACGGAAATTGCGACGCTCGCCATCGCGACGGTCATCATGGCGGAAACCGGAACGCTCGCCATCACGCTGGTAGCGCGGATTGTCGCCGCGATTGCCGCGATAGCCACCGCGACGGTCGTCACGACGCTCGCCATCACGGTTGAACTTGCGCGGACCGTTGTGGAAACGACGCTCCTGACCTTCGCCTTCGCCATCGCGATGGAAATCGCGGTCGCCACGACGGTATCCGCCGCCATTGCCCTTGCGATATCCGCCCTTACGGTCATCGTTGTGGAAACCGCCGGACTTGTGTCCGTAGGACTTGCCGCCGTTGCCGCGCGGCTTGAATCCCTTGCCACCGCGGTTACCCGGCCTGCCCGAGCCGTAGGACTTGTGGTTGCCGTAGGACTTGCCGCGCGATCCGCGCTGTTCTTCTGCCATGCTGTTCCTTATTGGTCTTGAGATACTTGCGATTATTTACTTACGATTGCCTATGCGTCTCACGCCTGTTCGACGACGCCGAGCGCCTTCTTACCGCGGCGGATGAGCACGAAACGACCATGCAGGAAGTCACCGTCCTGCAACGTCTGTTCCTCATCCTCCACGCGCGTGTTGTTGAGGTACACGCCACCGGACTTGATGGTCTTGCGCGCCTCGGAAATCGACTTGAACAGGCCTGCCTTCATACCAGCCTCGGCCACACGGTCGCCGGCTGCGACCTTGGCGAATTCCCCATCGACCTTCATGCCGTCGATAGCGGCCTCAAGCGTGGACTCATCGATGTCCGCCAGATCGCCGCCACGTCCGAACAACGCGCCGGCAGCTTCAATGGCCTGGCGAGTGGCTTCCTCGCCATGCACGAAGCTGGTGACCTCCCATGCGAGGGTGCGCTGCGCCTCACGCGCGCCCGGATTGGTCTTGCTTTCCTCGATAAGCCGTTCGATTTCGGCCTTTGGCAGGAAGGTGAACGCCTTGAGCAGGTTCTCCATCTCGCTGTCGGGACGGTTGAACCAGAACTGGTAGAACTTGTAGGGGCTGAGCATCGTGCCATCCAACCAGACGGCATTGCCTTCGGACTTGCCGAACTTCTTGCCCTGCGCGTCGGTGATGATCGGGCTGGTGAACACGTTCACGTCCACGCCGCGCACCTTGTGGATCAGATCCAGACCGGAGGTGAGGTTGCCCCACTGGTCGGAGCCGCCGATCTCCAGCACGCAATGGTACTCGTCGAACAGGTGCAGGAAGTCGTTGCCCTGAAGCACTTGGTAGCTGAACTCGGTGAAGGAGATGCCTTCCTCGGAGTTGAGGCGACGGGCCACGGTGTCCTTGGCGAGCATGGTGCCCATACGGAAGTTCTTGCCGACGTCACGCAGGAAGTCGATGACGTTCATCGAAGCGGTCCAATCGTAGTTGGACACGAAACGCACCGGATTGCTGCCTTCGGTCTCGAGGATGCCGCCGATCTGCTTCTTCAGACGATCGGCCCAGCCGGCCACGACGTCCTTCGGGTTGAGCGTGCGTTCGCCCGACTGGCGCGGATCTCCGATCAGGCCGGTGGCGCCGCCGACCAACGCGATCGGATGGTGTCCTGCGGCCTGCAGGTGGCGCATGTTGATGAGCTGAACGAGGTTGCCGATGTGCAGGGAGGCGGCGGTCGGATCGAAGCCGCAATAATAGGTGATGGGCTCTCCGTTCAACGCTTCGGCGAGTCGATCCCTGTCAGTGGACTGGGAAATCAACCCGCGCCATTCCAGTTCATCGAGGACGGAATCGAAACCGGCCTCCTTGAAATCGATGACGTGAGCCATAACTGTGCTTTCTCCCTATCGAATTGTGGACATTACCGCGTTTTACGCACCCTACAGTTTCGCAGAAGACACAGACAGCCGCGTGTGCCGTTTTCCATGTTTTTATCAAAGCGATCACGGAACATGCCGGTTAAAATCGAAAATGGAATCTCATCGACGAGAAGAAGGGAGGTCTGCATGGATCGCAAAGGCATGAAGGCCAATGCAAGGAAAGCCTATAAGAGACACTATTGGATGATAGTCGTCATCTGCCTGTTCGCTTCGGTGTTCGGTGTCGCCTACAGTTCGTCGACATGGTCGGTGAACGCCAGTTCCCCGTCCGCAACCGTGCAGGAGGATGGCACAGCGCAATCCGACAACGTGTCGAAAGTGTTGGAGAACCTGCTTGTCGGCGATGAAAGCCAGGCACGCAGGCAAGTGGAGCACAATCAGGAGCAGATCGTGCATAATGACGGCGTCGCCGTGGCCGTACCAATCGTCGTATCCCTGGCCGTTTACCTTTTCGTATGGCTGTTCGTCCAGCAGACATACCGGGTGGTCATGATGCGCATGCTGCTTGAGGGGCGGACCTACGACAAACTTCCCGTGAGCCGTTTCCTCTACCCGATCACCACGCGCAAATGGTTGTCGATGGCGAAGGTGATGCTGCTCGAGAACGTGTTCCTGTTCCTGTGGACGTTCACCATCATCGGCGCGTTCATCAAACCGTATTCCTACCGTATGATGCCGTTGTAGATGACTTTGTTTTAGCTTGTCGCTAG
>OMAA01001012.1_pt1 | contig 11283 bp, 9 predicted proteins | sample 1674191 | NCBI WGS metagenome assembly OMAA01 (sample SAMEA103958152, study PRJEB25191) | human gut metagenome | biome: human-associated habitat [ENVO:00009003]; feature: intestine environment [ENVO:2100002]; material: feces | place: Germany | collected 2013/2015
CCATCAGCATGGGCCGGGGTTAGACTCCCGTGGAGCTGTGCCAGCAGCCGTCCGTTTTGCCTCTTTTTCTATTTTTACAAATGACTGAAAGGGGTTACTATGCAAGATAATAAATTGCTGAAAAGCAAAGAATATATCGCAAGTGAAAATCCTCTGGAAGAAACAACGACCTACCACATTGATGGCAGGTCGTTTGTTGTTAAGCCGGTATTCAAGGATGATAGCACAAATACCTTTGGAACAATTCTTCTGCGTCTCATGCGGGCGGATTGTGAACGAAAGACGTGAATCCTTTGCAAAACCGGCTGACAAGTGGCTGTCGGGCGCGGTATAATTGAAGCGTGAAGTTATAGCACGCAAGAAAATTTGTTGTCCGACTGTCCAAGGAAGGAGGACTTATGAAACAGTCGAACAATAAAAAGTCCCGTGATGTGACAGCCTTCCTCTATGAGCGGCTTTCCCGTGACGATAATCTGGAAGGCGAGAGTTACAGCATTGGCAATCAGAAAAAATTGCTCACTAAGGTAGCCAAGGAAAAAGGCTACACCAATCTGGTGCATTTCCTGGACGACGGCATTTCCGGCGTGACCATGGATCGCCCCGGCTTCGTGGAAATGATCCAACAGCTCGAACAGGGCAAGGCAGCAGCGGTCTTTGTGAAGGACCTGTCCCGTCTTGGCCGAAACTACATCGAGGTCGGCCGCCTGACCGAAGAATTTTTCCCGGAGCACGATATCCGTCTTGTAGCAGTTTCGGACAACATTGATACGGCCGAGGGCGATAACGAGCTTGCCCCGATCCGCAATCTGTTTAACGAATGGTACGCGCGGGACATTTCCAAAAAGCGCAGGATCAGCAATAAGATCAAGGGCAATGGAGGCGAGCCTATGGGTCAGCCTCCCTACGGCTACATGAAGGACCCCGACAATCCGAAACGCTGGATCGTAGACGATGAGGCCGCGCAGGTGGTCAAGCATATTTACGGTATGACCTTGGATGGCATGGGAACGGAGCAGATTGCCGCCCAGCTTGAGCGGGAGGAAATTCTGACCCCGCGCGCCTACTGGCTGAAAAAGGGCGTCAAGCGTCCCGGAAAAGGCAAGCAGCAGCCACCTACCAAGTGGAACAGCTCCACCGTCACCAAAATCCTGTCCCTGCAAGAGTATTGCGGCGATATTCTCAATTTCAAAACCTACTCAAAGTCTTATAAAAATAAGAAGCGGATCGAAAATGACCGTGAAAATTGGGTGGTTTTCAAAGACGTCCATGAGCCAATTATTGACCGTGCCGTGTGGGAGCAGGTTCAGCAAAAACGGGGTAAAGTCCGCAAGCGCCGCACCAACGAGGGCGAAAAAAATATGTTTTCCGGGCTGCTGGTCTGTGCCGATTGCGGAAACAACCTACATTTCCATTTCAATCAGGGAAACCCGGAAATCCGATATTTCAACTGCTCCAATTATAAGGGCAACCGCGGCACCTGCACCTCTACCCATTATGTCCGGGTGGATTTTCTCGAACAGGTGGTATTAGGTGAGATCAAGCGCCTGACCAAGTTTGCCAGCCGGTATGAGGATGATTTCGTCAAGGCCGTTATGGGCAGCACGCAACAGAATGTTGCGTTGGATCGCAAACTCAAAGAAAAAGAGCTTGCAGCCCTGCAAGCCCGTGATGAAGAACTGGATGGATTGTTTGAGCGTATCTATGAGGACAATGTTTCCGGCAAACTCTCGGATGACCGCTTTGCCAAAATGTCCCGCAGGTATGAGGATGAACAAAAGGAGATATCCGAGAAGATCAAGGCCCTCCGTGCTGAAATGGACAAGCTCAGCAGCAAGTCTGTAACGGCGGATATGTTTATCTCCACCGTCCGTAAATACACAAGAGCCAAGGTTCTGACCCCCAGGATGCTCAATGAGCTGATCGATCACATCGAAGTCCATCAGGCGGAAAAGATCGACGGGATATGGGAGCAGCATCTTGTGATCCATTACAACTGTGTGGGAGCCATCTTCATCCCTGATGTGTTTCCACTTCCGGCCCCCCAAGTGTCGGTAAATACAAGAAAAGGCGTAGTTGTCAACTACGCCCCAGGTCAACTCGCTGTATGAAAAAAAGCGAGTGTTCTTAACAGCCTTTCAAATGCTGTAAGAACACTCGCCATGGTCTGAGTGACAGGATTTGAACCTGCGGCCTCTACCACCCCAAGGTAGCGCGCTACCAATCTGCGCCACACCCAGATAACAGTAAATATTATACACGGTTTTCGGGTATTTGTCAAGGGCTTTTTTAAAAAAATACGAAAAATTTTCGGAAGAGCTGTTCAAACGGCTTTGTTGTGCGAAATGACGGGCTGTGGTCGATGTTGCCGTAGGGTGAAGCAGGGCGGTTATGGTCAATGTTGCCATAAGGTGAAGGAGGGCGGTTATGGTCGATGTGGCCGTAGGGTGAAGCGGAGCGGCTGTGGTCGATGTTGCCGTAGGGTGAAGCGGAGCGGCTGTGGTCGATGTTGCCGTAGGGTGAAAGCGAGGCGGCTGTGGTCGATGCGACCGTAGGGTGAAGCAGAGCGGCTGAATGATATACGGAAAGGTAAGTTTTGAGAAAAAATGACGTTTGCTATTGCGAACACGGACAATTTGTGATACAATATAAAATGTGTCGGTATGTGCAGATGAAGCGCTGTATGCGTCAAAGATACAGGCGGCAGATACAGATGACACAGAAAAGTAAAAAATCCGATGAAAAGGACGGTTATTTATAATGACAAATTATGAAACTTACGAAAGCCCTTTCTGTACGAGATATGCAAGTGAGGAAATGCAGTTTACATTCTCCGCACAGAAGAAGTTTTCGACATTCCGCAGATTGTGGGTAGCGCTTGCGAGAGCGGAAATGAAGCTCGGACTTGAGCAGGTAACGCAGGAAAAGGTTGACGAGCTTGAGGCGCATATTGATGATATTGATTTTGATTATGCGGCTGAGGAAGAGAAGAAGCTCCGCCACGATGTTATGGCGCACGTCCATACATACGGAAAGTGCTGTCCTAAAGCTGAGGGTATAATCCATTTAGGCGCTACAAGCTGTTATGTAGGCGACAACACCGATGTTATCGTAATGCGTGACGCTATGAAGATAGTACACAGAAAGCTCGTGAACGTTCTTTCGAACTTTGCTTCTTTTGCGGATAAATATAAGGATATGCCCTGCCTTGCATATACACATTTACAGCCTGCACAGCTGACTACCGTAGGCAAGCGTGCTACGCTGTGGATGAACGAACTTCTGATGGATCTTGAGGATCTTGAGTATCAAATGGGTAATCTGAAGCTGCTCGGTCAGAAGGGTACTACAGGCACACAGGCAAGCTTTATGGAGCTGTTCCACGGAGATGAGGAAAAGATAGAAAAGCTGGAGCAGATGATAGCTGAGGAGATGGGCTTTAAGGAGTGCGTTCCCGTAAGCGGTCAGACCTATTCAAGAAAGGTAGACAGCAGAATAGTAAACGTCCTGGGCGGTATTGCACAGAGCTGTTCGAAGTTCTCGAACGATCTGCGTATCCTTGCAAACTTCAAGGAGATGGAAGAACCTTTCGAGAAGAATCAGATCGGTTCTTCGGCTATGCCTTATAAGAGAAACCCGATGAGAGCGGAGAGAATAACCTCGCTTTCAAGATATGTTATGATAGATACTCTTAATCCTGCGTTTACGGCAGGCACGCAGTGGTTTGAGAGAACGCTCGACGACAGTGCAAACAAGCGTATCGCAGTAGCGGAGGCATTCCTTGCAACAGACGCTATACTGAACATTATGCTGAATATCACAAACGGACTGGTCGTATATCCTAAGGTCATCCGTGCAAGAGTAATGAAGGAGCTTCCTTTTATGGCAACGGAAAACATTATGATGGACGCAGTTATGAAGGGCGGAAACAGACAGGAGCTTCACGAGAAGATAAGACAGCACAGCATTGCCGCAGGTAAGGTCATCAAGGAGGAGGGCGGAGAAAACGACCTCGTTGACAGAATCGCCGCAGATCCCGACTTCATGACTACAAAGGAAGAAATCGAGGCAAAGCTCATTCCCGAAAATTACACGGGCAGAAGCGCAAGCCAGGTGACTGCATTCCTTGACAGGTGCATAAAGCCTGTCCTTGAAAAGAATAAGGACGTTCTCGGAGAAAAGGTTGAGCTTTCCGTATAATGAACGGATTGTGAAAATTGCAGAAATTCTTTACTATTTCTTGACTAATCGAAATCATTATAGTATAATACTGTAATGTATAAATTAACAGGATGTGCTGAGGCACAGAAACGGAGTGAAACATTTGAAAAGAGTGGCAAAGCCTGTGTTCTTTATAGTGCTGGCGGTTATACTGGCATTTACAGGCATAGTATTTTTCGGTGTTCATACCCAGTACGGCGATTTCACGACCACTATTATAAGAGGTGTAAGTGATATTCGTTGGGGTATTGATATCAGAGGCGGTGTTGACGTTACATTTACGTCACCGGCAGACTACGATGCGACCAATGAAGAGGTCGATGCGGCAAAGTCGATCGTTGAAACAAGACTTGTTGCAAACAACATAACAGACTATGAGGTTTATGTTGATTATAACAGCGATAAGATAATCGTGCGTTTCCCGTGGCAGGCTGAGGATGACAGCTTTGATCCGGAAGCGGCTGTAAAGGAGCTTGGTGCTACCGCACTGCTCACCTTCAGAGAAGGCTCGGAAAAATCGCTTTCCAACGGTCAGACATACGAGGATCTGCCCCTTATCATTTCCGGCTCGGATGTTGAAAAGGCTTCTGCCGTATATCAGCTCAAGAGCGGAAACAGCAAGGAATATGAGTATATGGTATCCTTAAAGCTGAAGGACAGCGGCAAGGAGAAGTTTGCAGAGGCTACAAAGAAGCTTGCTTCATCAAAGGGATACATCTCGACATATATGGATGACAAGTGCATTTCAACAGCTACCGTAAAAGAGGAAATCAGCGGCGGTGAGGCTACAATCAGCGGTAACTTTACGGCTGATGAGGCTAAGGCGCTTGCAGACCAGATAAACGGCGGTGCGTTACCGTTCAAGCTGGAAACATCGAGCTTCAGCACTATCTCGCCCACACTCGGTACGGGTGCCCGTGACGCTATGGCAATCGCCGGCGTTATCGCATTTGCACTTATAATGATATTCATGATTGCACTGTACAGACTGCCCGGTGTTGTAGCCGTTATCGGTCTTATCGGACAGGTAGCAGGTACGTTCTGTGCTATAACAGGCTTCTTCCCGTTCTCGAACAGCTTTACGCTGACAATACCCGGTATCGCAGGTATCATTCTTGCGGTAGGTATGGGCGTTGACGCTAACGTTATCACGGGCGAGCGTATAAAGGAAGAAATAAACAGCGGCAAGACGATAGATACAGCGATAGCTACAGGTTATAAGAGAGCGTTCAGTGCGGTATTTGACGGTAATATCACAATGATTATCGTTGCTATCATACTTATGGGTGCTTTCGGTACTCCCGACAGCCTTGCGTCTACTATACTGAAGCCGGTATTCTTTATGTTCGGCGCTTCGACAGAGGGTACTATCTACTCATTCGGCTATACTCTGATGGTCGGCGTTATACTGAACTTCCTGTTCGGCATACTTGCGACAAGACTTATGACAATGTCGCTTTCCAGATTCAAGATATTCAGAAATCCTGCACTTTACGGCGGAAAATCTGCAAAGAAGCGTGCCGCTGAAAAGGCTGCCGCAACGGAAGGCGGTGCTTCAAAATGAATAACAAAAAAGTATTTGATTTTATAGGATACAGAAAGATACTCTTTCTGATACCGATCGTCATTGCTGTAATTACGGTTATCTTCAACTGTATATTCGGCATTGAAATGGCTATTGAATTCAAGGGCGGTACAATGCTGACCTACAGCTATACCGGTGAAATTGACACAAATGCGGTAAAGAAGACGGTCGAGGGCGAAAACTACGGTGCTGTTACTGTAACTACAGGTTCTTCGATGAACAGCTCGCTTGAAGTTATTGAAATCTCATTCTCGTCTTCAGAGGGACTTACAGCAGATAAGCAGACAGCTTTATCGGATAAGCTCCAGCAGACCTTCAAGGATAACAGCCTTACGCTTGTAAACAGCCAGGATGTCAACCCCACATCAGGTACGGAGTTCTTCCTTAAGTGCCTTGTTGCAGTATTATTCTCGTTTATACTGCTCGTTATCTATATTGCGTTCAGATTCAAGAAAATCGGCGGTCTTTCGGCAGGTGTGTTTGCACTGGTAGCCCTTGTTCACGACTGCTTCATGGTTTATGCGGTGTTCGTGTTCTGCCGTTTCCCGATCGACGCAAACTTTATGGCGGTTGTTCTTACCGTACTTGGTAACTCTATCAACAATACAATCGTTGTATATGACCGTATCAGAGAGAACCGTAACCTTTACGGCAACTCGCTTTCACTCAAGGAACTTGTTAATATGAGTATCACTCAGTCGATAACACGTTCTGTAAACACAACTGTTACCACAGCCTTTGCCGTACTCGCAATCTGCGTTGTATGTGCAATCTGCGGCGTAACCTCGATAATGACATTTGCTATTCCTATGATGGCAGGTCTTATCTGCGGTACCTATTCTTCACTGTGCATCTCGGGTCCCCTGTGGGTACTCTGGCAGGAGAAGCACGGCAAGAATTATACAAATGCAGGAAACGGCGAAAGCAAGAAAGATACAAAGAATCTTGCTTCAAAGGGTACGGTAGACACAAAGAAGCTCATGGTATAATCACCTGCGGCTGATAATTCAATCAAAAATAAAAGCCGCATAGCACATAAAGTCTTTGCGGCTTTTGAATTTAGACAGATATTCATAAAAACCAAATGGGAGAGATTTTTAAAAATCCCGGAGGATATTTTGAAAAGAGATATTACTAAAAAAATCACAACACATTTCGGTAAACTAATACGCAGTCCGAAGCTGTTGTTGACGCTGATAATTCCGCCGATAGCGGTAATTGTCATAGGACTTGCGGTATTTGCGGGCAGCGGGCTTTATCCGTTCGGAGATAAAACGCTCGCATGGTGCGATATGCACCAGCAGGTGCTTCCTTTATTGCTCGACTTCAAGGACATACTTGAGGGCAAGGGGGATTTCTTCTTCAACTGGCAGAATGCCGGCGGAATGAATTTCCTCGGCGTGTTCCTGTTCTTTATATCAAGCCCGTTTTCGTTTCTTGTTGCATTTGTCGACAAAGCGGACATGATGCTGTTCATGAACATTATGACGCTTATGAAAATGGCTGTCTGTGCGATAACCGCAAATGCGTACTTCCGCACCTGCCATAAAAAACTGGATGTGACATATTCGGCGCTTTTCAGCGTTATGTATGCGTTCAGCGGTTATTCGATGCTGTTCTATCAGAACACGGTATGGCTCGATGTAATGTACTTCTTCCCGCTGCTGCTGATAGCGTTCAATTCGCTCGTAAAGCGTAAACGCACAGGCGGTCTTATATTCTGTCTTGTCGGAATGCTGGTGCTGAATTATTATCTCAGCTATATGGTGGTATTGTTCACGATACTGTATTTCGGCGTTTACATTTTTCTCAACAGAAAAAAGGGCAGTACAAAGGGTATTGCGCCGAGGTTTATCATAGGCTGCGGTATAGCGGCGCTGATCTCCGCTGTTGTATGGCTTCCGAGCTTTGTACAGTATCTTTCATCCGCAAGGGGAGCGAACATACTCAAGGGTCTGTTTGATTCTGCGGTATTTGCAGGGATATATACAAATCTGCCGCTTATTTTCTGTACGGGATTTTCCGTTGCGGCTTTCATTGTGTATTTTCTGCGAAGAAAGAGCAAGAACAGCAGATTCTATGCACTGCTTTCGCTTCTTACGCTTCTGCCTGTAGTTTTCGAGCCGATAAACAAGATGTGGCACACGGGTGACTATATGGCATTCCCTATGCGGTACGGCTATATGACTACGCTTATGATGCTGACCTTTGCGGCGGTGAAGCTGTCGCATACAAAGCCTGATGATTATGCGCAAAAGAATAAAAAGCCTTATCTTATCGGAATAACTGCCGCCGGCGTTATCTATTTCGGTTTTACGATATGGTACTACTGTAACTGCAGATACGACCTGGATTCGTATGTTTCGACACTGTGGGGAAGCTCGGAGTCGTTCGTACTGCTTTTGATTATCTTCTGTGGATTTACGGCACTGTATGTTCTGACTATGGCTTTCGGCGTTTTCAAGAAGCTCACTTTCAAAGCGGTTTGTTCTGTACTGGCTGTAATTGTTGTAGCCGAGAGCGTTTTCAACGCAAACGTGTATATAGGCGCATCGGCATATACACCTGTCAAGTACAACAATGCGATAGAGCTTGAAGGAAAAATCCCCGAGGACGAGGATTTTTACAGGGTGAAGCTGATGCAGTGGCCGAAGAAATATTTTGACGCAAATCTTATAGGCGGACTGGGCTATCCCACCATTGCACATTATACCTCGCTTACATCGGAGGATTATATGTTTGCGATGAAGCGGCTCGGCTACTCGTCCTACTGGATGGAGGTAACTGGCAACGGAGGCACGGCTCTTACCGACGCCGTTATGAATATAAAATATTATATAGAGAAATTCAGTGCAAGAGAGCCTGTGATTTATCGTGACAAGAACTATTCGATCTATGAGAGCGAATACTATCTTCCGCTCGGAATAGTGACCGACAGCGATCTGTCGCAATGTACGGAGCTGCCTAAGGCAGAACGCATAGTTATACAGGAATATCTTGCAAAAAATCTGCTTGATACGGGCAACGAGCTTCTGTTCACCGAATATGAGCATACCGGAGAAAAGAATATACGGTATGCACATCGTGACGGGATATATTATTTCACACCCAAGAGCAATACACGCATCGCAACGCTCAGCTACAAGCTGGATATAGGTGAAAAGCAGGCGTTGTATTTTGATTGCTTTGATCTTGTTACAAGAAATATCAACGAGCATATCAACGGTTCGTTTGCAATATATGTAAACGGCATCAAGCAGGATCTGTCGTTCCCGAATAAAGACAGCAACGGGCTTTTATATCTCGGTACTTTCGAAAATGAGAAGGTAAGTATAGATGTTGACGTAAACGAAAGCACTTATTGCTCAAGCTACGGTATTTACGGGCTGTCGTTAGATAAGCTGGAGAAAGCTATCAATAAAACAAAAACCGCCGACCTTAAGGTTGACGGAGGAAAAATAAGCGGAACAGCAGACAACGCAAAGAGCGGTCAGTGGCTGTTTTTGTCGGTGCCGTATGACAGCGGATTTTCTGCGACGATAAACGGCAAGTCTGCTGAGATATACCGTTCTATGTCGGGCTTTATGGCGGTAAAGCTGGAGGAAGGCAAAAATGATATAACCTTCAGTTTCTGCCCTAAAGGACTTAAACCGGGTATTGTGCTGAGCGTTGCAGGCTTTGCGGCACTGGCGCTGTACATTATATTCCGCAAAAAGATAACGGCAATTGCCGATAAGGCGGAAGGTCTGTGCAGGGTCGGCGTTTATGCATTGCTTGTTGCGGTGCTGGCGGCGGTGTATGTATTACCGCTAATCATATCAATAATAGGGAACATTTGTTCTCTGGCGGGCTGATTTTCAGAAAGGAAGTAATGAAAATGGATATTGGCGTATCAACGGCTTGTCTGTACCCTCTTGAAACAGAAAAGGCTCTTTATGAGCTTGCCGAGCGGGGTGTAAAAAATGTTGAGATATTCGTAAATTCGATAGACGAGCTTGAAGGGCAGGTGCTTGTTGAACTAAGAAGGATCATCGGTGAATACGGGATGAACGTATTATCCATGCATCCGTTTTCTTCGCCTATGGAAACACTGTTCCTATTCGGCGATTATCCACGCAGAACCGAATATCTGATAGATATTTACAAGAGGTATTTTGAGGTTATGGCGGAGATCGGTGCGGATGTGTTTGTCCTGCACGGAGCTATCCTAAGCTCAAAGGTGCCTGATGAAAGGTACATGGAACGTTATCTGCGTCTGTTCCGCCTTGCAAAAGAATTCGGTGTTACGGTGGCACAGGAAAACATCTGCTACTGCAAGAGCAGCAGTGTAAGATTTATCGAGGATATGATCGGACAGCTCGGCGACGAGGTCAGATTTGTTGTAGATCTCAAACAGGCAAGAAGGAGCAATGTAGATCCGTTCAGGCTTCTGGATATAATAGGCGACAAGGTCGTACATCTTCATGTGAGCGACGGAAACGCAGGCTGTGATTGCCTGCCGATTGGCAAGGGTAGCTTTAATTTCAACCGTCTTTTCGGAGAGCTTGAAAAAATAAATTACGATAAAGCGATGATAGTAGAGCTTTACCGTGAGAATTACAGCAGCTATGACGAGCTTGCTGTGTGTGCGAATAATATGAAAAAGATATACGATAAGTATAAGATGGGGCTTTGATTACAGAAAACGCTTGAAAAAGCTGAGAAAGTGTGTTAAAATACATAAATACAGCAATAGGGAAAAGGAAACCGTGAGGATCAGAGCGAAAGCGAGGAAAACAGATGAAATGCCCGGAATGCGGATATGAGGACAGCAAGGTAATAGACAGCCGCCCTGCGGAAAATAAGATTCGCAGAAGACGTGAATGTCTGTCGTGCAAGTGCCGTTTTACGACCTATGAAATGGTGGAAACAATACCGCTTATGGTTGTGAAAAAGGATAATACCATTGAACCTTTTGACCGTGACAAGCTGATAAACAGGCTTGCGAGAGCTACAGTAAAACGTCCGGTACAGATCGAAGACCTTGAAAAAATGGTTGAGGATATTGTACAGGAGCTGAAGAACCAGTTCAGACGTGAGGTATCGTCGGACGAGATCGGTGAGCTGGTACTGCGAAGGCTGAAGGATATAGATAAGGTGGCGTACATCAGATTTGCTTCGGTATATCGTGACTTTAATGATATTGACAGCTTTGTCAGAATAATTTCCGAGCTGAACGAGGAAAAGTAGGTTTTTTATCGGTGCCGTCCTTAAAGGGCGGCATTGTTTTTTACATTACGGAAAGAACACAAGAGTTTTCAACATATAGCAATGCGGCTGTTGATAACTAAATGTTGATAGCAGAAAACTGTATATTGTGGTTGTTTACATTTTGCACAATCGGGGAATATAACAGTTTAAAACCATTTGTGCAAAATTAAAATGAAAAAGCTGTTGACAAAGCTCGAAAAGCGTGATATAATAGACAAGCACTCAAACGA
>OMAA01001020.1_pt1 | contig 11234 bp, 15 predicted proteins | sample 1674191 | NCBI WGS metagenome assembly OMAA01 (sample SAMEA103958152, study PRJEB25191) | human gut metagenome | biome: human-associated habitat [ENVO:00009003]; feature: intestine environment [ENVO:2100002]; material: feces | place: Germany | collected 2013/2015
ATCCGCCGTTTACCTATCAGGCGAATTATCTGGAGACGGTGACCTGCTACGACAAGCTGGGACTTTACAGCGTCGACATCCCGGCTGCAGATTTTGAGCGGCTACTGGAAGCAATCCGAACCGACCTGCTGAATGTGACACCGGAAAGCTATGAGAACGAGCAGCTCGATCCAGTGGTTGGCTATTTGGATTGGGATTTTCAGAATCTGGTCTACAAGGACGAAGGAGTCTTTGTTGCCGGTGACGGCAGCCCTGTGGAGGGCTTTTTGGACAGCTCGATGGTGCTGCGTGCCTCCTATCAGAACACTCTTGCCATTGTAGAGGAGCTGGGCTTCCATCCGAACGCCTTCTCGCTGGAAGGCGCGATAGCGGTCAGCATTTCCGAGTCGGAATATCAGGAACTCAACAACATCAACCTGATACGCACGCTGGGTGACGGCTACTTTGAGTTTGGCCGCAACGTTCGTGATCTCGACTTTGACAGCAACGACTATCTCCCTTACACTTGGGATGTGACCGACCTCGACATGATGGAGGAGATCATCCGGGCCAGCGTGCCGGATTCCGAGTCGCCCTCCTGCGTGCCCATTTATGTGCGCATCCAGTCGGAGGAGGCGGGAAACTTCTGCCGGCAGATGTATATCGAAAACAGTACCCTGCTCTCGATTTTGGAGGGCAGCGGGATACAGGTTCCGTACCTGCTGTCCGCGCAGGAAATCGACGACTTTATCCGCTCACAACCGGAAAGGCCAGATTGGGCTGAACAGGTCGAATACATGGGAGACTATGTATTGGACGAAAAGGACCTGCAGCTGGAGGAGAATGAAATGCCTGCAACACCCGCGATTCTGAATCTGGAAAACGGAATCAGCGTAGCGGAGTACGCCCGGGAGCACAACCTGGACTGGTTCACCGGTAAGACCAGCGCGCAGCTGGAAGCGATGGAGTATACCGTGATGCTCGATTCCACCGGCCACGCGGTTCTGTACTGGATGCTGGTCGAATAATAACGAATCCTCCTTTTATATTCATCCACATAAAGACAAAGCAAAGAGCCGCCCCGATTGGGGGCGGCTCTTTGTCATATTGGAAGCGATATGGAATGGGATTAGGCGTTGGTGGACGTTTCGGGAACGTGCTTCTGGCCCATGTTGATGCAGACGAACATGATGACAATGGTCAGAGCAGTCAGGATGGCCAGTACAGTCAGCGCCGGACGATAGGAGCCGGTCAGGTCGTACAGGAAGCCGATGGCCGAGCTGCCGATGGCGCTGCCAGCCATGGTGAAGGCCGAGATGAAGCCGTACAGCTCGCTGTAGTTTTTGGCGCCGAAGACGCTGGTGGTCATAATCGGGATAGCGACTGTAGCGGTGCAGGTACCAAATCCGTACATCACAGCAGCGAAGTACAGCATCATCGGGCTGCCCTGAACAAAGAGGAAGCCGACCAGGAACAGCAGGAAGGTTCCGGAACCAAACAGGATGCCGATCTTGGGGCCGAAGCGGTCGAAGATGCGGCCCAGCACCAGCTTGCCGATGATGGCAACAACCGAGTAGAGCGAAATGTAGGAAGCGATCGAGGCCGCGTCAAAACCGACACTCTGCAGGTAGTAGCTCTGATGCTGCATGATGCAGGCAGTGAAGTAGATCAGGAAAGCGCCGAGAGCAAACATCCATAAAATGGGGGTCTGTCTTGCCTCTTTGAGGGTGGCATTCCAATTGCTGGCCGGCACATTTTTCTTTTTGGCAGAGGCCGTGCTTTCTTCGCCGTGGCCGTAAGGTTCCAGACCGGCATCCTGCGGGGTGCGGCGGACGACAAACAGGCCGATGGGGACCAGGACGATCAGGCTCAGCGCACTGAGGATGAAGTAGGCGTTTCTCCAGCCGAATTCTACAATCAGCCAGGAAAGCAGCGGGCTTAAAACGGTGCCGCCGATGCTGATGCCCATCATGGCGATGCTGATCATCAGGCCGCGGTTCTTCTCAAACCAGTTGGTGATGAGCACCGATACCAGCAGGGTGCCACAGCCCATGGCAAAGACGCCGACCAGGGTACCGACGATATAGAACTGCCACAACGAATGGCACAGGCCGTAGCAGGCGTAGGAACCCATGGTGCCGATCGAGCACAGGACAAAGGTGGTGCGCATATACTTGCCGCGCAGCAGCTTACCGGCGATTGGGCCGGAGATGGCGCAGGCGACAGAGGTTAGTGTCGTGCTCAAAAAGTAAGCTCCGGAGGAGAACCCAGTCTCCTTTAAAATTTCGGTTGCGAACAGCTGCGCCAAGCCCACGCGGGTGGAGTAGCTGAACATCAGGATCAGGATGCAGCAGACCAGGATGGCCCAGTGGTAGATGCTCCTGTTTTTTCGTTTGGTCATTTCCATGATAAATCCCCCATCTTAGAACAGTGTTTCTCTCTCTTTTTTACGAAATTCTTAGTTATTTGCCTTGCTCCAGCTCAGGGCAGCGGCGGCGTATCCGGCGGCGCCCAGTGGCAGGCAGTTCTCGTCAAATACCGTTTTTGGATTGTGCGGGCCAACCGCCTTGGAAGGCTCGACTACCGCGCAGCCCAGTGCGAAGTAGCTGGATGGAATTTGCTCGGAGATGAAGGCGAAGTCCTCGGAGCCCATCGCGTGCATGCTGTGCACAAATCTGACCTGCGGTTCCGCTTCTTGGATAGCGTCGGTGAAGAAATCGTTGAGCTCCTTGCTGCACAACACTGCCGGAACGTTGTACAGCTCGGTGACGGTAGCGGTTGCGCGATAGGTTGCTGCTACTGAGGGAACGACCTCGTTGATGCGCTGGATCATAAAGGCAGTGACTTTCGGATCGAAGGTGCGCAGGGTGCCGCTCATGACGCAGCGCTGTGGGATGACGTTGGCGGTATCGCCTGCCTGGAACTGGCCGATGGTGAGGGCGGTGTGGGAAAGCGGTGTGCACTCACGGCTGATCAGTTCCTGCAGGGCCAGGTGGATGTGGACGCCGACATTGATCGGGTCGATGCAGATATTTGGCGTGGAGCCGTGGCCGCCTTTGCCTTCGATCTCGATTTTAAAGCCGAACACCGAGGACATGGCTTCGATGCCGGTGGCGATGATGCCGGTGGGGACCTGCGGCGAGACGTGCATGGCGAAGGCCGCTTCAACCTTTGGATTTTCCAGGACACCTTCCTCCACACAGGCTTTGCCGCCCGCAAAAATTTCTTCTCCTGGCTGGAACAGCAGCTTGACTGGACCGCGCAGCTCGCTCTCGTGTTCCTTGAGCAGCTTGGCAGCGCCCAGCAGGATAGCGGTGTGCAGGTCGTGGCCGCAAGCGTGCATCTTGCCGGCATTGCAGGAGGCGAAGGGCAGGCCGGTTTCCTCCTGAATCGGCAGCGCATCCATATCACTGCGCAGCATGAAGCACTTGCCCTCCTTCGGGCCAAGCTGTGCCAGCACGCCGGAGCCGGGTTCTGGTGGACGGTTCTTCTCCAGGACACCAGCTCTTCCTTGATTTCATTTGCTCTCTTCAATAATTCGGTCATCATTTTTCCTTCCTTTCCGCTCAGAGGTGGGTTGCTTATTATTACAAAATTTTATTCTGTAATTGAAAAAACTTTGTTGAATTTACTTTAACACAATATCGCTAAAAACAGTTATCCCCAATATTTTATGTGCTATAATATATTTATTATAGCCTGATTCCAGCTATTGCCGCCGCGTGATAGCCGGAGCGGAAGAAGGAGGAAGCACAAGATGAATTTGAACCATCTGGAATATCTAATCACGGTGGCTGAAAATGGCTCGATCAACCGCGCCGCTCAGGCGCTCTATGTCTCGCAGCCGTACCTGAGCGGGGTCATCAAGTCAGTGGAAGAGGAGCTGGGGTTTCTGGTTTTCAGGCGCACCAGCACCGGAGTGGAGCCGACGGAGCTTGGGGTGCAGGTGCTGGAGGGGGCCAAGCGCATCCTGCTGGAGCTGGAGCAGATGCGTGCGCTCAAGGATCAGCGGCCGCAGAGCCTGCGCATTGCCTCGGTATATTCTCCCTTTTTTATGAAATGTTTTCTGGAGATGCGGGCCAAGCTGGGCGCTCAGCCACAGGACAGCTTTCAAGAGATGCCGCCTATTGAGTGTTTGCAGCAGCTTACCAGCCAGCAGGTGGATCTGGCGTTGCTGGTTTTTCTGAGCGGGACAAAGCCCTATTACCAAAAGCGAGCGATGGAGCGGCGTTGCCAGTTACATAACCTCATCGGCAATGTTCCGGTTCAGGTGATGATGCGTGCGGGACACCCACTGGCAGGTCAGGAGGGGCTTTCTTTGGAGCAGTTGCGGGAATTCCCATTTGTTTTTTATGGGGACAATGAATCGTTTTCGCTTTTGCGGCGGCTGCAGCTGGGCGATTCTCCAAATCTGATCACTGTTTCGGATAGGGGAAGCTACTTTGATATTTTACAAAGCGGAGATTATTTGAGTGTTATTGCTTTGATTGGCCGATCTGGGCCGGTGCGCAGCGATTTTTGCTACATTCCACTGTCAAATCCAAAGCTTTCGATGGATTTTGTTTACGCTACCCGCAACGGCGAGCAGCTCAGCGAGCGGGAGAAACAATTTTTGCGCTTCAGCCTTTCGCACAGCATTGCGAATGTTTCATAAAAGGACTTGACCGCCACCCCGCTTTCCTGATATAATAAATAGGCTATGCGGATATGGCGGAATTGGCAGACGCGCTAGATTTAGGCTCTAGTGGGCTTCCCGTGCAGGTTCAAGTCCTGTTATCCGCACCAAACCAATATAATCCGAACCAGTTCTTCCCTGTGGGGGACGGGTTCGGATTATTTGTTTATTTCGAGAGATATGAAAATACATATTTCCCAAACGGCGTTATAAAGCGCCCTGAATCCAAACCGCGAGGATCGCGAAAGAAAAAGGCAGACAAGTAAAAAACAGGCAAAGCAATCCCCAAATCGGCGGATTGACTTGCCTGTTTCTATATTTAGTCAGCGGCTTGTGCTGCAATTTCTTTATCTGGCTTTTCTGCCTGTTGCGCTTTCCATTCTGCAAATTCCCGCTGCCCTTCCTCACTCTCATAGAAGGCAAGAATATCGGGGAAAATGCACCGCGCTATGATCTCAATTTCCCGTTGTGGAATTGAGGTGTTGTTTATCAATTTCTTCTTTCTGGCCAACAAACGACTCCTCTCTCATATGTTCAGGTGCCCTGATTCAAAATTTTCGCCGCCCGCTTCACATTTTCCGCCGCGTTGCCCTTTCGGAAATTCTCACCGTTAAACTGGATGGGGACGCAGACCTCCAAAACCCTGTCATAGATACGGCGCTCGTCCAGATCGGCAGCCTTCTGCATCACGGAAAGAGGGATATTGGTGGTGACAATCATCGGTTTACCGGTCAGAAGCCGCTTGTTGACCACATCAAATACGCGCTCCTTGCCGAAACTGGTGTTCCGCTCCGCGCCCAGGTCATCCAAAATCAGCAGCTCCGGGCGCATCAGCGTTTTCAGGTAGGCATCCCGATCCGCGCCGAAATTGCCCTGCATCCGGTTCACCACATCGGACAACCCGACAAACAGAACGGAAGCCATTTTCTCTATCAGGGCGTTGGCAATGCAGCCCGCCGCATAGGATTTTCCGGTGCCCACATTTCCGAACAGGAGCAGCCCGGTTCCATTTTGGCGGAAAGCATCCCAGTTTTCGGAATATCTTCTCGCTTTCACGAGCTGTGGAGTCATCACTTTGGCGTTTTCAAACCGCCATCCAGCGGCGGGAATATCCCGGAACGCCTCGGAGCGGAGCATGGCAATTCGGTTTAACCGTTCCAGCTCCCGCTGCTCCGCTTCGCGCCGCGCCCGTTCCTCAGCCGCGCATTTACAGGCAATCGGGTGCTTGTCCAACCCGTTTTTGCGGTACTGTTCGGGAAAATAGGCTTCCTTGGGCGTGTGGCACTTGCCGCAGTATTTCAGCCCATCATCCGGGTTGATGTAATCATCCGGTGAGTTGTTCAGGGTATCTGCTGCCTCAACGATTGCAGCCATGATTGGATTTACATTCACAAGCATTCTCCTTCTTCATAGGTCTCTGTATAGTCATAATTTTTACCGGGCTTCGGTTTGCTGTCCTCGTCCAGCCACTTGCAGATTGTAGCGTAATGGTTGGCATAGTGCTTTCCGCTGGATGCCATATAGGCCGACAGCCGGTTAATGTAATCCTCGTATTGGCCGGGATATGCGGATTGCAGATTGGCCAATTCACTGTCCAAAAGAAAAACATTCTGATACTGCCCAAAACAGCGGCGGGCGTTCTCCCTCCTGTTATTCTGACTGGAATCTGTTTTCTTCTTCTCTTTCTTACTTATGGGCAAGTTTTGCCCCATACAAGGGGAAGATTCCTGCCCATCCATTGGGCAGAACTTGCCCTCTGGACGGGAAGAAAGCTGCACCTCATCGGGCAGTTGTAAGAAAATACGGTTTGCCCGGTTCCAGCTCTGCCGGACGCGGATAATTAGTCCCGCATTCTCCAACTCGGCCAATGCGGCCTTGACCGTCCGCTCGCTCCGGTTCAGGTCGTTCGCCATCTGCCGGATGGTATAGATCACATAGACATTCTCATCTTCCGACACCCAGCCGGATTTCTGGGAGAGCTGTGTGCGCCCCAGCAGCAGGGCATAGAGCAGTTTGGCATTGATCGAGTATTCTCCCCGAAGGATAAACCGAGGCAACGGCACGAAAGGCGGCAATAGGGTATCGGTTTTGTAGTAGATGGTGCATCACTTCCTTTCTCCGGCGCAGGACAATTAGGGCGGGCGGTTGGAGCGTTTGGAGTGGTAATGCGGACAGACAATCACCGCAGCACGAAAACTTTGTTTGCAGTTGTGGACGCACCTGCGGCAAAAGGTGTTATAGGTGATGCGTCCACGGTCATTCAGGAAGAACGCCCATTCTTCTTTTTTCTTTTTACTCATACGCGGCATAGCGGCCTCCTGTCATTACAATCCCTTTCGCTGGGTCTCTTTGAGCAGCGACCAAATCTCGGCTTGCCATTCTTTCAGTTCCGCAACATCCTCAGCGTAGAGATGCCCGGTGCTGTTGATCCGGCGGCAAATCTGATTGATATTTGACGCGGCACGGCTGACTGCGGCTGCAAGCTTTTTCTGCTGGGTGTAGTCCACTTTGATGATGTAGCCGTCGATTGCCATTTTTCTGAGATACGCACCCATGTTCTTGGTACCGAGCTGCGCCATCTTGCTTTGGATGAGACTCCGCTCCTGTTCGGTGACGCAGAACTCGATGCGGATCGGTCTTGTGCGTTCAGCCATTGGATATTCACCTCCTCAAACTACAATGGACAATTTTTTGCGGATTGGGGGAGATGTATGCTCTAAGTGACTTCTTAATCATGGTTTTTGTCATGGTTAGTGAAGCAGTCACTTAGAGCATTTTCATTTCAGGAGGTACAGCCATGAGAAACGAGAAAATCACCCCTCTGTATGAGCGTTTGAGCCGCGATGATGAGTTACAGGGCGAGAGTAATTCCATCTCCAACCATGATGTAATTTATAAAGGGTGGATTACACCACCGAAAATTACATCATGACTGCGGCTCATTTGTGGCGAATGGAAAGACAGTTGTGATGAAGGAGGGATGCCCTCACACCTACTCGCACCTGTCAACCACACATTCCCACAAAGGAGGCCATTATGGAACTAACTTACACACAATGCGGGGATTACCTGATCCCCGACCTCGTCTTAAAAGACACAAGGGAGTATCACATCGGCAAATATGGACGGATGCGCCGTGCCTATCTGAAGGAGTATCGACCGGCCCTTTACAGCACCCTGTTGCTCACGGAAAAACTCTTCCCTCATCTGGCAGAGATTGACGCTGCCTGCAAAAACCGGCTGGATATTATTGAAACTGCCATGATGCGCCAGGAAGGCGTAACTGAGGCCCTGAAATCTGCCCATCAGATGGAGTGGGTGCGCCGGATGAACAGCATCCATAGCCGGTCAGAGGAGATCGTCCTGGCAGAGCTAATTTACTGCTGAGGGAGGGAGACGGATGATCCTGGAAGCTATGTACAATGGGGAGTTTTACCCATGTGAAACCGTTGTGACTACAACGCCGACATACCGCAAGGCCATGAAAGCCTGTGAAAAACTGATGGATCAGTTATCCCGGCGACTCAGTAAGGAGGACTTTGCACTGGTGCAGGAACTTCGGTCGCAGACCACCATTGCTCAGTGCGAAGAAAGCGAGAGCCATTTCAAATACGGCTTTTCGGCAGGGCTGATTGTCCAGCAGGAAGCCCATGAGCAGTTAAAGAGCAAAGGGAAACATACATAATATCTCAAAAGGCCCACACTGCCGGGACGGCTCCGACAGCGTGGGCTTTCTTTCTGAGATTATTCCGTTATATCCTCCGTTTTTGTTTCCGCAACCAGCCGGTCAAAATCGCTCTGGTAGGTTCTATCTTGCAAAGCACGGAACTTTTCAAACTCCTTCTCGGCAAAGGCTTTGGCGATGGCGGCGGTCACTTTGCCCTTGTCGCGCAGAATGTCTTCCTCATTAAACTGTAAGAATGCATCGAGACGCTTGACCCAATCAGCCATATACATGACGTTGCCTCTGCGGGCCTGCCGTTCTGCATAATCCAGGTACATGGTTACGATCTCGTCTAAATTCCGCATTTCTGTTTCGTTCAAATAGTTTTTGGCCACAGTGACGTCCGCTTTGCGAATACGCCCTTTTGGAGCATTTTTCCATATGGTCAGCCCCATATTAGGCTTGGTGCTGTCGGCACGTTCGTATACGATTTCGGCTGCGGTGTGATGGGTAACCGCATAGTGAAGTTTATTCTGTACCGTAGCGAAAAACTCCTTTGTGATCGGGCTGTCCACATCATAGTCGGCGCTGCACTGGGAATAGATGTCCGTGATTTTCTGGTAGAACCTTCGCTCGCTGGCCCGAATGTCCCGAATGCGCTCCAGCTGTTCCTCGAAATAATCCTTGCCGAAAAAGTTCTCCGGGTCGCGCAGCCGCGCATCATCCATCACATAACCCTTGATGATGAACTCCTTCAACACTCTGTTTGCCCAAATTCGGAACATCGTTGCCTTTTTGGAGTTTACGCGATACCCGACGGCAATCCAAATTATAATAATTTGTCTTGTATCGTTTTCCGTCCGCCGCAGTTGTTTCCATTTTGGAAACAACTGCGGCCTCGCTCAGCTCACCGGACTCAAAAATATTTTTCAGATGTTTGGAAATCGCTGCTTTCTGCACCTCAAACAGCTCTGCCATTTTCGCCTGTGTCAGCCAGAGGTTTTCCTGGTACAGCAGGATTTCCACCCGCACGTCTTCGTTCTCGGTTTTATAAAAGAGAATCTCTCTGGTTTCGTATGGGGTGATCCCCTGTTCATTGGTCATCCTTTTTCACCTCCATTTGTCCCGCCTTTTCCCCGGCTCTTATAAACATTATACTGGTTCTTGCACCGTGCGCTGCAAAAAGCGGCGTTGGCACGGCTGCTCATAAACACCTTCTGGCAGTGCTTGCACAAACGCAGTGGCCTTGCCTCGTCCACCAGCATGAAGCTGAACATCATCTGGATACCTAGCAAAAGTGAGTGAAAGTCCCAATAAATCGTCGGCTTTTCCAGCAACTCAATGTGATAGCTGGGCGCGATCCCGCCAAAGGCCGCCATCGCCCTGCGGTACAGGTTCCGGGTTTCCTCGTCGATGGAATCGTAGTCGTGGTAGTACAAAATGGAGGTTGTCAGCGTAAAGGCCCAATCTTTGAGCTGCTGGGCAATCCAGTCGTAGGGTTCCGCATATTCCCGCTGAAAGCTCATCGTTTTCGCCATCGGCTCGTCGGCAAAGGTCATGGTCAGCGCGATCATCGTGCGGTCGCCGGAAACCGTCCAGTCAGATTCCACGCCCTTTTTCACCATGTCCAGTTGCTCAAAGGGATAGAACAGCGCCAGATAATCCTCCGTCTCCATCGTCTCTGCCTTGATGAAGTGATTCTTCGGCAGGTAAACAGCCTCGTAATCCATGAAAGACGGCGTGGTGGGCAGCGCCGTCATCAAGCCCAGCAGGCCGTACTTTGTGACAAATTCCAGAATGGCCGTTTCCACGTCCACATCTTTCCTGCGGCCCATCATCAGCATCCCCACATTAAGCGCGTCCAGCACCATACCGGGCATCTCCTTCATGGGGTTATACACATCGGGCTTCGCGTCTTTCGCCGGTGTGACGTACCGCTTTCCATCAGCGGCGGTTTTCAGCTCATAGCGGTCATACCGCACCCAATGGGAACGGGACTGTTCAAACAGATTCTTCATGCCACCGTCCCTCACTTCCAATCGTCAATACCATACTTTTCGAGTAGCGACCGGGCGTACTCCTTGCCTGTCTCGGTCAAATAGACGCTCTTGCTCCTGCGGCTACCCTGACGGATCAAATCTTCATCGTCCAGTCCATTCAGCACATCAAAATCGTAACCTTTCCAGGCATAGAAGTGTTTGGCTTCCGCGAACTTTTCCCGTTCGCAAAAACGGGAAAGATAAATCAACATCATGGTCAGTTCTTTCATGGCCTGCTTTGCTTCGGTATGTTCCATGAATACCCTCCTTCTACCATGTAATCTTACTTCATAGTTTTATATTACTTGCTGTCCTTGCCGCCGTCAAGGACAGCTTTTTTCTTGCGCCGTTTGGTTTTGTTCTCTCGGCGTATCACGGCGTCCTTGCCCTTTTCCCCAAGCAACGCAGCATATTCCTCCATGAACTGCCGCTCCCGCAGCGTCAGGCTTTTGCCCTCGTCCTGCATCCGGCACAGATGGGCATACAGCTTCTTTTGCAGCTTTTTTCGGATGGTGTTGCGCACCTTGCGGATATTCCTGTCAGACTGGCCGCGTATCTGCGCCAGCTGGGTGGTGCTGTACAGCCGGATAGAGAGAAAATAGAGGATTTCCTTGTGTTCCTCGCTCAGTTCCTCGATCATATCGGATAAGAACGCATTAGAAGTCAGCTGGTGCATCTCGTAGGGGCAGTCAAAAAGAATGTCCAGGAAGTTTCCGCTGCACAGCTGCCGCACCGCCGGATTGTTCAGCCAGCGCGGCACGATCTTCGGCTCCGGCACGGCCTGATATTCCAGCGGTACATCGCCCCGCAGGTTTTCGTGATCCCGTTCCCGGCGCTCACGATTGCGGTCGAGCTTGTTCCATTCTTCCACCACAAC